>Ga0207647_10000005_pt1 | contig 223490 bp, 202 predicted proteins | sample KBSCornC2_FD_184295 | JGI IMG/M metagenome (GOLD analysis project Ga0207647, IMG submission 184295) | Corn rhizosphere microbial communities from Kellogg Biological Station, Michigan, USA - C2 (SPAdes) (version 2) | ecosystem: Host-associated > Plants > Roots > Rhizosphere ...
GCGCGCAAGCGCGCTCCTACAACAGCCGGTTTCGTCTGACGGTCAGAACGACTGGTCGAAGGCGACTTCGCCCTGGACGCCCACCTGGTACGACGAAACGCGGCGTTCGAAGAAGTTGGTCAGCTCCTGAACGTCCTGCAAGTCCATGAAGTCAAACGGGTTCTTTGCGCCGTACTTCTTCGGCATGTCGAGCTGGACCAGGCGCTGGTCGGCGCAGTATTCGAGGTACTGGCGCATGTCGTTCACCGACAGGCCAGCCACACCGCCCGAAAGCACGTCGGCGGCGAACTGGGTTTCGCAGGCGATCGCGTCTTCCAGCATTTCCTCGACCTGGCGGCGCATCTCATCATCGAAGAGATCCGGCTCTTCCTCGCGGACCGTGCGGACCACGTCGAAGGCGAAGGCCATGTGCCCGGACTCGTCGCGGAACACCCAGTTGGTACCCGAGGCCAGGCCATGCAGCAGGCCGCGCGAGCGCAGGTAGTACACATAGGCAAACGCGGCGAAGAAGAACAGGCCTTCGATGCACGCGGCAAAGCAGATCAGGTTCAGCAGGAACTGGCGACGGTGTTCGCGCGTTTCCAGGCGGTGGATATCCTGAATCGAATCAATCCACTTGAAGCAGAACTCGCCCTTCTGGCGGATCGAGGGAATGTTCTCGATCGCCGCGAACGCCTTGTTCCGCTCCGCAGGATCCGGGATGTAGGTATCGAGCAGCGTGAGGTAGAACTGCACGTGCAGCGCTTCTTCATACAGCTGGCGCGACAGGAACATGCGCGCTTCGGGCGAGTTCACGTGCTGGTAAAGGTTCAGCACCAGGTTGTTCGAGACGATGGTATCGCCCGTGGCGAAGAACGCGACCAGGCGGTGGATCAGGTGGCGATCCGCATCGGACATCTTCGATTTGAGATCGGTGACATCGAGCGAGAAATCCACTTCTTCCACCGTCCACGTATTGCGGATGGCTGCGCGGTACATCTCGTAGAACTTCGGGTAACGCATGGGGCGCAGCGTCAGTTCGAAGCCCGGATCGAGCAGGTGCGCGTCACGGGTGATGGGATGGGCGGACATAAGGTGCCTCTTGTTATTCGGTGATCGACTGTAGGAGCGCGCTTGCGCGCGATGGGCGCTCGCGGCGATCCCCCATCGCGCGCAAGCGCGCTCCTACAGGGCAAGCGCCAGCGCGTGAGCGCGCGGCGCCAGGTGGTGTGTTACTGGCAGGCTTCGCAATACTCGGGGTTCTCGAGCGAGCAGAACACCGCGGCTTCGGCCTGTTCCTGCGTGTTCACCACCGGCGCGACCGGTGCGGCAGCAGCGGCGCTCACCGTCGTCTTCGCAATGCGGGTAGCGGGGCGCGAGCGCAGGTAGTAGGTGGTCTTTACGCCGGACTTCCACGCGTACATGTACATGGACGAGAGCTGGCCGATGTTCGGGTTTTCCATGAACAGGTTCAGCGACTGGCTCTGGTCGATATAGGCACCGCGGGCGGCCGCCAGGTCGATCAGGGCCTTCTGCGGCAGCTCCCATACGGTGCGGTAGATCGCGCGCAACTCGGCCGGGATGACGTTGATACCTTGCACCGAACCTTCGGCCAGCTTGATCTGGTCGCGGATATCGGCGGTCCACAGGCCCAGCGTCTTCAGCTCTTCGACCAGGTGGCGGTTTACTACCAGGAAATCGCCCGAGAGCGTTTCGCGCTTGAACAGGTTGGAGACCTGCGGCTCGATGCACTCGTAGCAACCGGCGATGGAAGCGATGGTGGCGGTCGGCGCGATGGCGATGAGCAGCGAGTTGCGCAGGCCGTGCGTCTTCACCTTCTCGCGCAGCTCGGCCCAGCGGCCCTCCTTGCCGTTCGGCGTGGCCGCCGGCCAGTAATCGAACTGGAGCTCGCCGTTGGCGGCACGGCTCTCGTCGAAGCCCGGGTGCGCACCATCGCGCTCGGCGATCTCGTTGGACTGCGACAGCGCGTGGAAGTAGATCTCTTCCGAGATGCGCGTGGACAGCTCGCGGGCTTCATCCGAATCAAAGCGCAGGCGCAGCTTGAAGAACACATCCTGCAGGCCCATCACGCCCAGGCCCACCGGGCGCCACTTCATGTTCGCGGTGCGCGCGGTATCGATCGGGTAGAAATTCAGGTCGATCACGCGGTTGAGCTGGCGAACGGCCGTGCGCACGGTGGTGGCGAGCTTCTCGAAATCGAACGCGCCATCGATGACGTGGCGAGCCAGGTTCACCGAACCCAGGTTGCACACCGCCGTCTCGCCCTCGTTGGTCACCTCGAGGATCTCGGTGCACAGGTTCGAGAGGTGGATGACGTTCTCAGGCTTCGCCGTCTGGTTGCTGGTGGCGTTCGAGCGATCCTTGAAGGTCATCCAGCCGTTGCCGGTCTGCGCCAGCGAACGCAGCATGCGGGCGTATAGCTCGCGCGCCTTCACCTGCTTGCTGGCCAGGCCCTCGGCCTCGGCCTTTTCGTACGCGGCCTCGAACGTGGCGCCCCAGGTATCGACGAAGTGCGGCACGATTTTCGGATCGAACAGCGACCAGTCGCCATCGGTCTCGACGCGGCGCATGAACAGGTCGGGCACCCAGTTGGCCAGGTTCAGGTTATGGGTGCGGCGGGCGTCGTCACCGGTGTTTTCGCGCAGTTCGAGGAATTCCTCGATATCCGCGTGCCAGCTTTCCAGGTACACGCAGGCGGCGCCCTTGCGCTTGCCACCCTGGTTCACCGCGGCGACCGAGGCATCGAGGGTCTTCAGCCAGGGCACCAGGCCGTTGGAGTGGCCGTTGGTGCCGCGGATGAGCGAGCCGCGCGAACGGATGCGCGAGTAGGCCAGGCCAATACCGCCGGCGAACTTCGAGAGCTGGGCCACATCGCCATACTTTGAATAGATCGACGCCAGGTCATCCTGCGGCGAATCGAGCAGGAAGCACGACGACAGCTGCTCATGCGCCGTGCCGGCATTGAACAGCGTGGGCGAGCTGGCCAGGTACTCGAGCGACGAGAGCATGCGGTACAGCTCCAGCGTCTCGGCCACATCGTTGCCGCCGAGCGCGCAGGCGATGCGCATGAAGAAGTACTGCGGGGTCTCGATGACGTGGCGCTTGGTCGGGTGGCGCAGCAGGTAACGGTCGTACACCGTGCGCAGGCCGAAGTATTCGAAGCGGCGTGAGGCGTTCAGGTCGATTGCATCGTTGAGCTTGCGTGCGTTCGCCGTCACGAACGCGCGCAGGCGCTCGTTGAGGATGCCAAGCTCACCGCCGATATTGATCGATTGCGAGAACGACTGGATCTCCTGGCCGCTCACTTCCTTGTCGATGAAGGCGGAAAGCAGGCGTGCGGCGAGCTGGCCGTATTCCGGCTCTTCCGCGGTGAGCGCTGCGGAGGTGCGGATCGAAAGCTGGTCGAGTTCCTGGGTGGTGGCGCCGTCGTACAGGCCGCCGATCGTCTTCAGCGCCACGCGCATGGGATCGACCGCGAACAGGCCATCGGCGCTGCGCGTCACCGCGCGCACGATTTTGTTCACGTCCACGGTTTCCTGGCCGCCGTTGCGCTTGGTCACGCGCATCTGGCCCGGGTTGTGCGGAGGGGTAAGGGCAAACGCCGGTGGGGCGTCCTGGCGGTAGCCCGCTGCGGGGGCCTTGTCGGTGTGGGTGGTGGGGGTGGCGGCCGCGTCGGCCGTCTCGGTGCGCTCGCGCGCTGCGGAATCCATCGTCGTCATGCTTGGCGTGCCCCAGGGCCTGGTCCAGACTCCCGTTCCCTCGGACGGGGCTTGAAGTGGGTGGGCAAGGACGGGAAAGCCGGGGACGAAGCCGCGCGTGGGGCTTCGGTCCGCGACGTGCTTCCCCGCGGAAGCCGTCACCACGAACCATGCCCTTCGGGCACGGCTGCTGGCAGGTCTTCGGACTTCGTGGACATAGGACGGCATGCCGCCCTGCCTACCCGTCGCTTCCCAGCCCCCGAAGGGCCAGTGCTTTGAACGGGGTCGTTTCCACTTACCGCTGCGGGGCAGTTCCGGATTTACACCGGATTCCCTTTTAAGTCCGACGGGCAGTCGCGCCGCCTCGGACACCAACGGGACACACGATATAGCTGGGACCAGGGCAGGTCAACACAAGATATAGGGTATTTTTTTCAATGCGCTTCCGGCTCAATGGGTTGCGTGAGTGCGCTGCCGAACCCCCTGGTCACGCCTTGACCAATACCTGTCCTGGCATGTGAAGGGCGTCTACACATAAGCGAACGCGGCCCAAGGCTAAGATTCGGGCCCGTTCCACACCACGACCCAGGGACCACGCGGTTCGATGCCACCGACGTTCACGCTGCAAGACCACGCGCTGCTCAACCAGTCCCTTGATGCCGTGCCCTTTGGCCTGGTGGCGCTTGCGCCCTCGGGAGCGGTGCTGCACGCCAACGCGTGGGCTCGCGAGCGCCTTGATGGCCGCTCCTTCCTTGCTTTCTGGGATCCGGCGGGTCGCGAAGCCATCGAAGCGGTGCTTGCAGTGATTGGCGCGCGTGGCATCCGTGATCTCGATCTTTCGGCGTCCGACCACCTGCCGTGGCGCGTATCACTGGAAACCTGGAGCAGCTCGGCGGCGGGGGAGCCGGTGATCCTCGCCACGTTCCGCCCTGGCAATGCCGACCAGGCCTGGATGGGGCCGGGTGGCGATGGCTCGGCCGATATCACCCAGGACCAGCTCCGCCAGGCGCAGAAGATGGACGCGATCGGGAAGCTCACCGGTGGCGTGGCGCACGACTTCAACAACCTGCTGCAGGTGATCAGCGGCAACCTGCAACTATTGGCCACCGACGTCGCCGGGAACGCGCGTGCCGAACGCCGCGTGGCCAATGCCATGGCCGGCGTGGATCGTGGTTCGCGCCTGGCTGCGCAACTCCTGGCGTTCGGCCGGCGGCAGCCGCTGGCGCCCAAGGTGGTGAACATCGGCCGCTTCGTGCGAGAGATGGATGACCTGTTGCGTCGTTCGCTCGGCGAGGCGATCGAGGTGGAGACGGTGATCGCTGGTGGACTGTGGAACACCCAGGTCGACGTGGGCAATGTTGAAAACGCCTTGCTCAACCTGGCCATCAATGCGCGCGATGCGATGGGCGGGCAGGGCAGGCTCACGATCGAGGCGGGCAATGCCTTGCTCGACGACGCCTATGCGCGGGCGCATGGCGATCTGAAGCCGGGCCAGTACGTCATGCTGGCGGTTACCGATACCGGCACGGGCATTGCGCCCGAGGTGCTGGCGCAGGTGTTCGAGCCATTTTTCACCACCAAGCCGGAGGGCCAGGGCACCGGCCTGGGCCTGTCGATGGTTTACGGCTTCGTCAAACAGTCTGGCGGCCATGTGAAGATCTACAGCGAGCCAGGACACGGGACGACGGTAAAGATTTACCTGCCGCGTTCCATGCAGGGCGAAGACCGGCCGGTCGGGACGGACGAGGGCGGCGTACGTGGCGGCAATGAAACCATCCTCGTCGCGGAAGATGACGATGATGTGCGCGAGACCGTGGTGGTGATGCTTGCCGACCTCGGCTATCGCGTGCTCAAGGCACGTGATGCCGAAAGCGCGCTTTCCATCATCGACAGCGGGATCGCGGTGGATCTGCTGTTCACCGATGTGGTGATGCCCGGCCCGATGCGTAGCCCCGAACTGGCGCGCAAGGCTGCCGAGCGCCAGCCCGGCCTGGCCGTGCTGTTTACCTCGGGCTATACCGAAAACGCCATTGTCCACGGCGGCCGCCTGGATGAAGGCGTCGAGTTGCTGAGCAAGCCGTACACGCGTGAAGCCCTGGCCCGCCGTGTGCGCCACGTGCTGGCGCAGCGCCGCCACGCAGACCCGCGCCCCGCTGGCGCAACGCTCGCGGCCGCCCCCGCGGCGCCGGTGCCGCGGGCGCCGAAGACCCTGCGCGTGCTGGTGGTGGAAGATGATGTGCTGATCCGCATGAGCATTGCGGAGATGCTCGAAAGCCGCGGCCATACGGTGTTCGAAGCCGGCGATGGTAATGAGGCGATCCGCGTGCACGCCAGCCAGGCGATCGATGTGTTGCTGGCCGATGTGGGCCTGCCGGGTATGTCCGGCGTGGAAGTGGCCGAACGCATGCGTGAAGCGCAGCCGGAACTGCCGGTGCTGTTCGCCACGGGCGATCAGACCGCGAATGGCGTGGTGCGCGACGGCCGCACGGCGGTGATCGTCAAGCCTTACGGCGTGGCGGATCTTACCGATGCGATCGGGCGCATCACGCGGGCCTGAGTGGGCCCTACATCCCGGCCATCTTCTTACCCTGCTTCAGCACGGCATCGCAGGCCTTGTGTACCAGCTGGCCCTTCATGTCGCTGCTGTTGCTGCTGTCACCGCCGGTAAGGTTCACCTGCTTGCCATCGCCCGTGGTGAGCAGGCCCTTGGCGCCATCCAGGTAGCCCTTGTCCTGCGATCCCGCGGCGGTGCTCTTGGTACTGTCCTTGGGCTTGGCGCTCAGCTTGCCCAGCATATCGGTGCCCGATGCGCCGCCCGCGTCGGTACCGGCCGCATGCTGGTCCCCCGTAAGGCTCCCGAGCAGCTTGTCCTTCACACCGGCGGCCCCTGAGTTGCCGCCCAGGTAATTGTTGTTGATGCAGTACTGGATGATGCCTGCGGCATTGCCGGCGCTGCCCGACGTGAGGCTGCTACCACCACCGGCGAGGCCGCCGAGACTACCGAGCTTGTCGAGCTGCCCGGCGGCTGCGGCGGTACTGGCGATGGCGAGGCCCAGGGCGAGGCCGGCGATACGGGTCTTCATGACGGTGGCTCCGGTTGGCTTGGGGTGCGTACTGTGTAGCCCCGCACGCGTTAGGCCGATGTGTGCGGGTATGCTCAAAGCTTCGTGCCCTGCCTTACGGATTCGACGCCTTGTCCCCACGCGCCCTGGTCCTTGCCCTGCTGTTCGCTCCTGCCTTTGCCCACGCCGCCGCGCTGGAACGGTTGCAGGTGGAGCGGACCGATACTCCCCTCTATGTCGATGCAGCGAAACCGCGGTTCTCGTGGGTGATCCATGCCGAAAAGAATGGCACCGCGCAGATCGGCTACCGCCTTCAGGTAAGCCGGGGCGGCAAGCGCGTGTGGGACAGTGGCGAGATCCGCTCGGCCCAATCGTTCGACGTGGTGTATGCGGGCCCTGCGCTGGTACCCGGCGAACGCTATGACTGGCGCGTGGAGGTAAAGACCTCTGAGGGTACGGCCGCCGGCGCGTCGTCATTCGGCACGGCGCTGGACGAAGCCGGCTGGGCCGGCGCACGCTGGATTGGCAAGGCCGACGCGGCGAGCTTTCCTGCCCGTCTACTGCGGCGCACGTTCCATGTCGGCGCCGGTGTGGCACGTGCCACGCTGTACGTGGCCGCCGGTGGATACGCGGCGATGCAGTTGGATGGCCGACCGGTCAGCGACGCCGTGCTCTCGCCAGGCTTCACCAATTACACCAAGCGCGTTGAAGTCACCGCGACGGATGTTGCGCTGACCCCGGGTGAGCACGAGCTGGGCGCTGAACTGGGTCGTGGTTTCTACGGCATGACCAACCCGAACGTATGGCATTGGGAGCGCGCGCCCTGGCACGGCCAGCCGCGCGTGCGTGCCGTGCTCGTCATCCGATACAACGATGGTCGCGCCGAACGGGTATCCACCAATACGCAGTGGCAGCTTGCCGACGGCCCGACGCGCCTGGATGACCTGTACGGTGGTGAAGACTACGACGCGCAGAAGGCAGCGCCCACGGCGTGGGCACCCGCGACCGAGCTGCCGGCGCCAGCCGGCCGCCTGGTGGCGCAAACGGAGCAACCCATCCGGGTCACCCAGGTGCTCGATGCGGCCGAGGTCACCGAACCGAAGCCCGGTACGTTCGTGTTCGCGTTCCCACGGGTCATCGCAGGCTGGGCCGACTTTGATGTCACGGGGCCGGCCGGCACGACGATCACCGCGCGTTACGGCGAAAAGCTGCTACCTGACGGCACGGTCGATGCGCGTGACGAACACCACTACTTCAAGCACGGATTCCAGACCGATCACCTGACGCTCGGCGAGGGGCGTACGCAGTGGCATGCCCGGTTCTCCTACAAGGGCTTTCGCTACGTGCAGGTGGATGGCTGGCCGGGTAAGCCCGACCTCGCAGCGGTGAAAGCCAGCATCGTGCACACCGACGTTGCGATCACCGGCCGCTTCGACAGCTCGAACGACCTGCTCAACTGGATCCACCGCGCCACCGTCGATACCCTGCTCAATAACCTGCACGGCATCCCCACCGATACGCCCATGTATGAAAAGAACGGGTGGACGGGTGATGGCATGCTCGGCGCGGACATGTTCCTGCGCAACGTCGATGCCGGCGCGCTGCTCACCAAATGGGTCCGTGATATCGCCGACACGCGCGGGAACGACGGCGCGCCACTTGTCACCGCGCCGAACGCGGGTTGGGCGCTGGATGTGCACGCGCCAACCTGGCATTCGGCCTACGTGCTGGTGCCGTGGTCGATCTACATGGCGACGGGTGATCGCGCGCCCATCGATGAGCACCTCGAAGGCATGGCGCGCTACGTCGCCATGGAACATGCGCGCTCGCCAGGTGGCATAGCGAACACGGAGCTCGGTGACTGGGTGAGCCCTGAAACGGACCCTTCGGGCGAGAACGCACCGGAAGACAAACGGGTGGCCGCCACGGCCTACCTCTACCGCATGGAACGCGTGGTCGCTGATATGCAGCGCCTGACCGGCCACCCCGGCGAGGCTGCGCGTTTCGACCACATGGCCGACGAGGTACGGGTCGCCTTCAACGCGCGCTTCCTCGACCGCGCAACGGCCACCTACCGTGGCGAGGGCGACCAGGGCTATCGCCAGGCGCACAACCTTCTGGCGCTCGGGTTCGGCCTGGTCCCAGATGACCTGCGCCAGCGCGTTGCCGCGGGCGTGGCTGCCGATGCCCGGGCGCGCGGCGATCATCTCGACACCGGCGCCCTCGCGACGAAGCTGATCCTCCCCGTGCTGACCGCCACCGGCCATGCCGACGAAGCGTGGGCGATCGCCACCCAGGTGACGTTCCCCAGCTGGGGTTTCTGGCGAGCCAACGGGGCCACCAGCCTTTGGGAGCACTGGAAGCTCGCGTCACGGTCGCGGGGCCACTATTTCCTCGGCACCGTGGACGACTGGCTGTTTGAAGACGTTGCCGGGCTGCGGCCACTGGAGGCCGGCTGGCGGCGTTTCGCGGTAGAGCCCGCGCTCACCGGGAGCCTCGAGCATGCTTCCGCCGCCGTCATGACGCCTTATGGCGAGGCATCGGTGGCGTGGCATAAAGGGCCGTCAGGCATCGAGGCGGACGTGCGGGTGCCCGTGGGCACAGAGGCCAACGTGGGCCTGCCCGGGCATGCACCCCGGGTGCTGGCGAGCGGCCACCACCACCTAGTCCTGCCTTAGCAGATCACGGCCGATGAGATTCACCCCGCTGTCATAAAGCCGCGCATGTTTTTGCCGATAAGGCGCCCACGGGGATCTTTTTCGAGGGTGTACGCAGTATGTCGGCTGTAACGAATTGGTTTGGCCGCACCACGCTGAGCACGCGGGTGTGGATGGTGATGTCCATCGTCGTGCTGGGCCTGGTGGGCCAGTCGGTGATGTCCGGTATTGAAAGCCGTCGCGCGCAGATGCTTGGGCTGGAGGACACCCTTGGCCAACACGTGGCCGCGGCCACTGCCATTGCCGATGCGTATCACGCTCGTGCCGAAAAGGGCGAGATGAGCGATGCGGAAGCACGCGTTAATGCCTTGCGCGATATTGAATCCATGCGTTGGGCCAACGGCAGCGGGTATGTATTCGCCTTCGATTCCTCGCTGGCCATGCGCATGCACCCCCTGCGCCACGACGAGGTCGGCCAGAACATCCGCGATGACGTGGATGGCAACGGCTTCCACCACTATGTGGCCATGCTGGAGGCGGATACGAAGGATGGGCACGGCCTGACCCGTTATACGCAAGTCATGCCGAAGACGAAGGAACTCCGCGACAAGATCAGCTATTCGGAGCTGTACAAGCCGTGGGACCTGCACTTCATTTCCGGTGCGTATTTCACCGATATCGACGCGGCCTTCCGCTTGCAGCTGGAAAAGGATCTGGCGAAATCCGGCCTGATCGCCGCGCTGGCGCTGTTCGTGGTGTGGTTCTCCATGCGCAGCATCCGCGCCACCATCGGTGGCGAGCCGCGCGAAGCGCACCGCATCGCCAGCCGTATCGCCGGGGGCGACCTGCGCCAGGAGCAGGGCGAGCCGGTAGTTGCGGATAGCCTGCTCGGGGCGCTTGAGCGCATGCGTGGCACGCTGGCATCGATCGTGGCCGAGGTACAGCAGGGAGCCCACGTGGTTACCACCACCGCTGGCGAAATCGCCCGCGGCAACGATGATCTTTCCCACCGCACGCAGGAGCAGGCCTCCAGCCTGGAAGAGACAGCGGCGTCGATGGAAGAGATGACCGCGACAGTGAAGCAGAACGCGGAGAACGCCACCGCCGCTGATCGCCTGTCGCGCCACGCGCGCGGCGAGGCGGAGAAGGGTGGTGAGGTGATGGCGCAGGCCATGAGCGCCATGCACGACATCGGCGATTCCAGCCGCCGCATTGCCGATATCGTGGGCATGATCGATGAGATCGCGTTCCAGACCAACCTGTTGGCGCTGAATGCGGCGGTCGAAGCCGCCCGCGCCGGCGAACAGGGCCGTGGCTTCGCCGTGGTGGCCAGCGAAGTGCGCCGCCTGGCGCAGTCCAGTGCTTCAGCCTCGAAGGAGATCAAGGCGCTGATCGTGGAAAGCAGCGAGCGTGTCGAGGCAGGTTCGGCGCTCGTGGAGCGCTCGGCGGGTGCACTGCGCGACATCGTCGGCAGCGTGAAGAAGGTGACGGATATCGTCGCCGAGATCGCGGCGGCCAGCGCCGAGCAATCGGCGGGCGTGGACCAGGTGAACGTCGCCATCGCGCAGATCGACCAGGTCACCCAGGAAAACGCTGCACTGGTGGAAGAAGCTGCGGCGGCGGCGAAGTCCATGCAGGACCAGGCGCAGTCGCTGCGCGAGCAGGTCGCCTTCTTTACCGTGGATGGCGGCAAGCCGGTCGAGGCCCGTGCCCCGGCGGCGCAGGACCTGCGCTTCGGCGAAACGAAGGCCACCGCGGATGCGGATGCGTGGACGGAGTTCGCCTGATCTTCATTGGTGATCTTTAGTCATTGATGAGCTGAGGCTGAGTCGCTTCAGTCACGGCGTGCCCGTCCCTACGCTGTACTCCGTCCCCATGAACCGACGGAGCCACCCATGTACGCCATCACCGGTATCACCGGCCAGGTCGGGGCCTCGCTAGCCGAGGCCCTGCATGCCACCGGAACGCCCTTCCGCGCCATCGTGCGCGATGCCGCCAAGGCCAGCCGCTTCGCGCACGCCGCCATTGCGGAACTCGATGACACGCCCGCGCTGACGCGTGCGTTTGAAGGTGCCGAGGCGGTGTTTATCCTGCTGCCGCCGCTGTTCGATCCTTCGCCGGGCTTTCCCGAGTCGGGCCGGACCATCGCGTCGATCAGGGATGCGCTGCTGGCGGCGCGGCCCGACCGCGTCGTGGTTCTATCCACCATTGGCGCCGATGCGCCGCATGAAAACCTGCTTTCTCAGCTAGCCGCGATGGAACAGGTACTCGGCGAGCTGCCCATGCCGGTCGCATTCCTCCGTGCCGCCTGGTTTATCGAGAACACGCAGTGGGATGTTTCTGGCGCGCGCGCGACCGGGCTCATCGAAAGCTACCTGCAACCGCTTGATCGCCGCATCGCCATGGTGGCCACCCGCGACATCGGCGCCCTTGCCGCGAAGCTGCTGGGTGAGCGCTGGGAAGGCGTGAGGGTGGTGGAGCTCGAAGGCCCCGTTCGGATCAGCCCCGACGATATCGCCGCATCGCTGGGCAGGGCACTGGGCCGCACGGTGGTCGCGCGCGCCGTGCACCGTGGTGAGTGGGAAGCGCGGTTCCGGGCGCAGGGGATGACGAACCCCGCGCCGCGCATGCGCATGATCGATGGGTTTAATGAGGGGTGGATCGATTTCGGGGCGGGGGCGCTTAAGGGTGATACGTCGCTGGATCGCGTTATCGCCGAGCTAGTCGCGCGCGGCTAAAGAGGCATCGCGCGCTTGCGCACGATTGGCATATCCTCGGGCTAATACGGCTCCGGGATGTTCCATGACCACCACCGCCTCCAGCTACGTCCACGGCGCCAGCGCCACGCCGCTGCTCGGCGAAACGGTCGGCGCATTGCTCGATCGCATCGTGGCGACCTGGCCTGACCGACCGGCGCTGGTCGTACGCCAGCAAGGCATCCGCTGGAGCTACCGCGCGTTTCACGCCGAGGTCGAGCGCGTGGCGGCCGGCTTGCTGGCGATGGGGCTGGATCCGGGCGACCGGGTGGGTATCTGGGCGCCCAACCGGGCGGAATGGGTCGTGGCGCAATTCGCCGCTCCGAAAGCCGGGTTGATCCTCGTCAATATCAACCCGGCGTACCGCTCGCACGAACTGGCGTACTCGCTGAACAAGGTCGGTTGCCGCGCGCTGATCCTGCCCCGGGCGTTCAAGACCTCCCGCTATCTCGACATCCTGCAGGGCCTCGCCCCCGAGCTGCCAGCTTCGGCGCCCGGCGGCCTGCGCGCCGCGGCGCTCCCTGATCTTCGCCACGTCATCCTTCTCGATGAGGCTGCGGCGCCCGGTACGTTGCGCTGGGCGGATATCACTGCGGATGCAAATGCGAAGGCACGGCTTGCCGCCATTGAAGCCGAACTTTCGTTCGACGACCCGGTGAACATCCAGTTCACCTCGGGCACCACCGGTGCTCCGAAGGGCGCGACGCTAACCCACCACAACATCGTGAACAACGGGTTCTTCATCGGCGAGGCCATGCACCTCACGGAAGAGGACCGGCTGTGCATCCCCGTGCCGTTCTATCACTGCTTTGGCATGGTGCTGGGCAACCTGGCCTGCGTGACACATGGCGCCTGCATGGTGATTCCCGGCGAAGGCTTCGATGCGTTGGCCACGCTGGAGACTGTTGCCGAGGAACGCTGTACCGGCCTGCACGGCGTGCCGACCATGTTCATTGCCGAGCTGGAACACCCACGCTTTCGTGAGTTCGACCTCAGCAGCCTGCGCACCGGCATCATGGCGGGATCGCCGTGCCCTATCGAAGTGATGCGGCGGGTAGTGCGGGATATGCACATGGCGGAGGTGACGATTGCCTACGGCATGACCGAGACCAGCCCCGTCAGCTTCCAGACCGTGGCGGACGATCCGCTGGAACGTCGCGTATCCACCGTCGGCCGCATCCATCCGCACGTGGAAGTGAAGATCGTCGATGAAGCGGGGCACGTCGTGCCCCGAGGCAGTACGGGCGAACTGCTCACGCGTGGCTACTCGGTGATGCGCGGCTATTGGAACGATGAAGCCAATACGCGAACGGCGCTCGACGATGCGCGCTGGATGCACACCGGCGACCTGGCCGTGATCGACCACGAAGGCTATTGCACCATCGTGGGTCGCTTGAAGGACATGATCATTCGCGGCGGCGAGAACATTTACCCGCGTGAGATCGAGGAGTTCCTGTACGGCCATCCGGATATCCAGGATGTGCAGGTATTCGGCGTACCCGATGAAAAATTTGGCGAGCAGGTATGCGCGTGGGTGCGCCTTCGCGATGGCGCATCCGCCACGGAAGCGGCCATCCAGGATTACTGCCGCCGCCATCTCGCGTATTTCAAGGTGCCGCACTACGTGCGCTTCGTGGATAGCTTCCCGATGACGGTGACGGGCAAGGTGCAGAAATACCTTATGCGCCAGGCCATGGAGGCCGAGCTGGCCGGTTTGGCGCAGGCCTGATCGCCGGCCCCTGCACCACGGCTTCACGTGTTCGATCACAGTCTATGAGACGGGGTGGGCGCCGTCCGTTGCGAGGTCAGACACGTGAGAAGGATCAGAAGGTTTCACCCGGCCACGCTGTTCACGGCGATCATCTTCGCCGTGTGTGGCGCGGGTATGCTCATCGGCGGCATCCGGCTCTTCAACGAAGGCGGCTCGGTCTACTACCTCGCCTCGGGCGTGCTGCTTCTGCTGGTAGCCCTCTTGCTGCTCGTCCGCGTGCGCTTCGCGGTGCCACTGTACACGCTGTTCCTGCTGGCCAGCGCGGGGTGGGCGGTGTGGGAGGTCGGCTTCTCCTGGTGGCTGTTGCTGCCGCGCCTGGATGTGTGGTTCGTGCTCGGCCTTTGGCTCCTCCTGCCATGGCCGCGCCGTGGCCTCGGGCGTGATCCGTACCTCGATACGGCGCGAGGTACCGGTGGCGGCTTCCTGTTCCTGGGCCTGCTTGTCGTGGCGGTGGTCGGGCTGGTTGGGGTGTTCCGTCCTGAGCCCGATCTGGCCGGTGAACTGCCCATGGCCGATGTTTCCGGCCCGCAAGGCGACCGTGCCGCGCGAGCCGATGGCGACTGGACCGATTACGGCAGTTCATCCTGGGGCCAGCGTTACTCGCCACTGAAGCAGATCACCCCGGAAAACGTCGGGCAGCTGCAGGTGGCCTGGAAGATCCAGACGGGCGACCTGCCGGGCCCGGATGACCCGACCGAAACCACGGCGGAAAACACCCCGTTGAAGATTGGCGATACGGTTTACCTGTGCACGCCGCATAGCCGCGTGATTGCCGTGGACGCCGCGACCGGCACGAAGAAATGGGAGTTCGATCCGAAGATCCAGAGTCCGGTGGGCTTCAAGCACTGGGAGCACATGACATGCCGCGGCGTCTCCTATCATGACGATGCGCGCTACGCGGCGGCACTGATTCCGGCGCCTGCCACCACGGCCCCCGGCACACCGGCCCCCGCATCGACCGCGCCGCTGCCGGCCAACGTGCTTGCCGCGGGAACCTGTCCGCGCCGGCTGTTCCTGCCCACCGCTGATGCGCGCCTTATCGCGATCAACGCCGATAACGGCCAGGTGTGCGATGACTTTGGCAACAAGGGCACCGTGGACCTTCGCGCCAACATCGGGCCGTTTACCCCGGGCGGCTATTACTCGACCTCACCGCCGGCGGTGACCAAAGACCTGGTGATCATCGGCGGCCACGTCACCGACAACGAGTCCACCAATGAGCCATCCGGTGTGATCCGCGCCTACGATGTGCACGACGGCCACCTGGTATGGAATTGGGACCCGGGTCGCCCGGACGATACGGCGCCCATCGCGGCGGGCGATACATACACCCGCAATTCGCCCAACATGTGGTCGCTGTTTAGCGTGGATGAAAACCTGGGCATGGTGTACCTGCCGATGGGCAACCAGACGCCTGACCAGTTCGCGGGTGGCCGCACGCCGACCTCGGAGAAATTCGGCGCGGGCCTCGTAGCGCTCGATATCGCCACGGGCAAGGTGAAGTGGAACTACCAGTTCACCCATCACGATCTTTGGGACATGGATGTGGGCGGCCAGCCCACGCTCATCGACCTGACCACCGATAACGGTGTAAAGCCCGCCATCATCGCCTCGACCAAGCAGGGTAGCCTGTACGTGCTCGATCGCCGCGACGGGACACCGATCATCCCGATTCGCGAGGTACCGCGCCCGCAGGGCGCCGTGGCCGGTGACCACACGTCACCCACGCAGCCCATGTCCGATCTGAACATGGCGCCGCCGGATGTTCGCGAAGCGGACATGTGGGGCACCACGCCGTTCGACATGCTCTGGTGCCGCGTGCGCTTCCGTTCGTTGCGCTACGAGGGCATGTACACCCCACCATCACTGCAGGGTTCGCTCGTGTTCCCCGGTAACTTCGGCGTGTTCGACTGGGGTGGCGTGTCTGTCGATCCCACACGCCAGTTACTGCTGGCCAACCCCAGTTACATGGCGTTCCAGTCGAAGCTCATTCCCAAGGAGCAACTGGCGCACATGGAGGTGACTGCGCCCAAGAGCGAGACAGAGGGCATCAAGAAGGCCGAAGGTATCCCCTATGCCATCGAGCTCTCCGCGTTCCTGTCCCCACTGGGGATTCCGTGCCAGGCGCCGCCGTGGGGTTACGTGGCGGGCGTGGACCTGCGCACGGGCAAGATGCTGTGGAAGCACCGTAACGGCACGATCGTGGACAGCGCTCCGCTGCCGATCCCGATGCCGCTGGGTGTGCCCAGCATGGGCGGCATGGTGACGACCGCCGGTGGCGTGACCTTCCTGAGCGGGACGCTGGATTACTACGTGCGTGCCTACGATGTACGTACCGGCCGCAAGCTTTGGGAAGCGCGCTTGCCCGCTGGCGGCCAGGCGACACCCATGAGCTATGCGGACAGCACGGGCCGCCAGTATGTGCTGGTGGTGGCGGGTGGCCATGGTTCGCTGGGCACGAAGCAGGGCGATTGGGTGATCGCGTACGCGTTGCCCAAGTAAAAGCGACGCGACGCAGGTGCGCTCCTCCCGTAGGAGCGCACCTGCGCGCGATTCACGCTCGGGACAACGCTACTTTTTAGGATTCGGCAAAAACGCCGCCAGCAGCCCGATCAGCGGCAGGAACGCACAGATCTGGTACACGGCCTCGATGCCGTAATGGTCGGCCAGCTCACCGAGCACCGCGGCGCCGATGCCGCCCATGCCGAACGAGAAGCCAAAGAACAGGCCGGAGATCATGCCGACCTTGCCGGGCACCAGCTCCTGTGCAAATACGACGATGGCGGGGAACGCAGACGCCAGGATCAATCCGATCGCGACGGTGAGCGGCGCCGTCCAGAACAGGCTCGCATGCGGCAGCAGCAGCGTGAACGGCAGCGTGCCCAGGATGGAGAACCAGATGACCCGCTTGCGGCCGATGCGGTCGCCCACCGGGCCGCCCAGGATCGTGCCCACGGCGACCGCACCGAGGAACACGAACAGGTGCAACTGCGCGGTTTCCACCGACACGCTGAACTTGTGGATCAGGTAGAAGGTGAAATAGCTGGTCAGGCTGGACAGGTACACGTACTTGGAAAAGATCAGTGCAAGCAGTACCAGGATGCCGCGCGTGGCATCGCGCGCCGGCGGTGCGCTGTGCGCATGGGCGGCATGCGATGCCTTCAGCCGGGGCAGGCCATGGTGGCGGTACCACTGGCTGACATTCCACAGGATGGCGCACGAGAGCAGCGCAAGCAGGGCGAAGAAGCCCAGGCTCGACTGGCCCCAGCGCACGACGACGACCGCGGCGGCCAACGGGCCGAGGGCCTGCCCGGCATTGCCGCCCACCTGGAACAGCGACTGGGCAAGGCCGTGCTTGCCGCCCGATGCCATGCGCGCCACGCGCGACGATTCCGGGTGGAACACCGAGGAGCCCATACCCAACAGCGCGGCACCACCCAGCAGCACCGGGTAGGCATGGGCCTGCGACAGCACCAGCAGGCCGGCGAGCGAGAATAGCGTGCCACCAGGCAGCGCAAGCGGCGTCGGGCGGCGATCGGCATAAAGCCCAATAAGCGGCTGCAGGATCGAAGCAGTGATTTGGTAGGTGAGCGTGATCAGGCCAATCTGGCCGAAGTCGAGCTGGAAATCGCTCTTCAGGCCCGGGTAGATGGCCGGAAGCAACGACTGCATCATGTCGTTCAGCAGATGGCAGAAGCTGATGGCGAAGATCACGCCATAGACGGTAGGGGCGGCAGGGCTGGTCGCCTGCGCCGCCGTGTTGGCCGGGGCTTGCATCGTGCGGTCCTGGGGTGGGGTGGCTTATGAAACCACGGCAAGGGGTGGCCCGCGCTAGAATGCGGGTCAGAAGCCTTTGAGTTTGGGACATCGCCCATGTCAGCCAGCGACGCAGCGGTTTTTGAGGCCACGCCCCGGCCGGTGGTATCGCGCGGCAATGCCTACCCGGCGTCGTTCGAATTGCCGACCCATCAGCACCGGCGCGGCCAACTGCTCTATGCCTCGAAGGGCACGGTCGCCGTCACCACGCCGTTTGGTGCATGGATTGCCCCGCCCGAGCGCGCGGTGTGGATTCCCTCGGAGATTCCACACGCGGTGCGGATGATCGGGGCCGTGAACACGCGGAGCGTTTACATCGAGCCGGAGGTGACCGGCGCTGCAGGGGCGGCGTGTCGCGTCATCGCGGTGTCGCCGTTGCTGCGCGCACTCCTGGTCGAGGCCGTCCACGTGCCCCGTGAATACGACACCACGGGACGGGATGGCTTGCTCATGGCACTGCTCGTCGAAGAGATAGGGCGTGCGCCTCGCGTTCCCCTCGATCTGCCATTACCCAGCGATTCCCACCTTGCTGCACTCTGCGCGCGGTTTCTCGAACACCCCAATGTCGTCGAAGGTATCGACGCCTGGGCCGATCGCCTGGGGATGCACCGGCGCAGCTTCACCCGGCTGTTTCGCCGGGAAACCGGCATGAGTTTCGCGCAATGGCGCCAGCAGGCATGCCTGCTGGCGGCCTTGCCGCGCCTTGCCGCGAACGAAGCGGTGACGGAGGTTGCCCTGGACCTTGGCTACGAGAGCGCCACCAGCTTTTCCACGATGTTCCGCCGTGCGCTGGGCAAGCCGCCATCGGATTACCGGGCGGCCTGACGTGCCTCGGCGCAGCCCGCGCGGATCACCTTCTCCACGATGCGTGCAGGCGGGTCGGTGATTTCCACCCACGCCGCCTCGGTGCGCGTGGGTTCCTCCAGCGTGGCCAGCTGGCTATCCAACAGCACGGGGTTGAAGAAATGCGCACTACGCTCGCGCAGGCGCTCTTCAAGCAACTTACGCGTACCGTGCAGGTAGACGAAACGGACATCGCGCTGGTTGCCTCGCAAGAAATCGCGATAGCGGCGCTTCAATGCCGAGCAGGCGATCACCAGCGACTGATGGCGTTCGCGGTGCTCATTCATCACCGCGACGATGGCTTCGAGCCATGGTTGGCGGTCGGCATCGTTCAGCGCGATGCCCTGCGCCATTTTTTCCCGGTTGGCGGACGGGTGCAGGCTGTCGCCATCGATAAAGGGCAGGCCAAGGTGCGCCGCCAGGTCGCCGCCTACGGTGCTCTTGCCACTGCCGGATACGCCCATGACGATCGTGATCATGTATCCAAGGATGACGTGGTCCGGGCTACGGAATCGTGAACGGGCTGGCGTACCATCCCCGGTTGGCCCCCCACGCGATACGGCACCCCATGCGAACGATCGACCTGCGCAGCGACACCGTCACCCAGCCCACCGACGCCATGCGCGAAGCGATGCTGCGCGCACCGGTCGGTGACGACGTGTACGGCGAAGACCCCACCGTCAATGCCTTGCAGGACCGTCTTGCCGCTGACCTCGGCTTCGCGGCGGCGCTATTCGTGCCCACGGGTACCCAAAGCAACCTGCTCGCGCTGATGAGCCATTGCGAGCGCGGTGACGAGTACATCGTCGGGGCCGACGCCCACACGTACCGGTTCGAAGGCGGTGGCGCGGCCGTGCTTGGCTCCATCCAGCCGCAGCCCATCCCGCAGGCGGCGGATGGCACGCTCCCGCTGGATAAGGTCGAAGCTGCCATTAAACCGGTTGATCCGCACTTCGCGCGCTCGAAGCTGCTGGCGCTGGAAAACACGTGGCATGGCCGTGCGCTGCCGTTCGACTACCTGGCCGCCGCCCGTGAGGTCGCGACGCGACGAGGCCTCGGATTCCATCTCGATGGCGCGCGGCTCTACAACGCTGCCATCGCCTACGGCCGCCCGGCGCGCGACGTGGCAGCTGGTTTCGATAGTGTTTCCGTATGCCTGTCAAAGGGGCTTGGCGCGCCGGTAGGCTCGGTGCTGCTGGGTGATGTGAAGCTGATCGACCGCGCGCGACGCTGGCGCAAGGTCACCGGTGGCGGTTGGCGCCAGGCGGGTATGCTGGCCGCGGCGGCCATGCATGCGCTGGATCACCACGTGGAGCGTCTGGCGGATGACCACGCACGGGCGAAGCGGCTAGCCGATGCCCTGGGTGCCATCGAAGGGCTCACGTTGCAGGGCTGCCACACCAACATGGTGTTCGTGGATGTCCCGGCCGCACGGCTACAGGACCTGGCAAAACACACGGCCGCGAAAGGCATTCGCCTCAGCATCGGCTACCTGCCATCGATCCGCCTGGTGACCCACCTGGATATCGACGACGAAGGTGTCGAACGGACGATCGACGCGTTCCGTACGTTCGCTTACTGACGCGGTGCCATCAGCTTGCGCTGAAGGGAATAGAGGATCGCCGCATCGGTGTTGTCGAGCACATCGGTTTCCATCGCCCGGTAATGGCGGTGGAAGGCGATGATGGCATCGCGCGGACTGGACACGTCATAGCCCACCAGGCGCATCGCAGCGAGGCTGTCGAAGCCCGGCGGCGCGGGCGTGAGCGGCGCATCGAACCATAATCCGAACCCATAGCTGGCCAGCGTGGCCCACGGGAATTGCACGCTGGGATCATCCTTGCGGCCCGGCGCGATATCGCCGTGGCCGACGACCGCGGTGCGCGGGATGCCCAGGCGCGTGGTGATATCGGCCAGCAGCCGGATCAGTGCATCGATCTGCGGCTGGGTGAAGGGCGAATGCCCGTCATTATCGATTTCGATGCCGATCGACGATGAGTTGAGGTCGGACATCCCCGCCCAGCGTGACGCGCCGGCGTGCCACGCCCGGTGGCCATCGTCCACGAGCTGATCGATGCGCCCATCCATTTCCACGAGGTAATGCGCGCTGACCGGTCCCTGGCTGTTGCGCGTCTTGAGCACGCGCAGTGCAGCCTCGGTATCGCCGATGGACGTGTGGTGCAGAACGATCAGCTGCGCCTTGCGCGCGTTGAAGTTGGGTGAGGGCGACCAATGGGCTAGCGGGCTGCGTTGAGGCGCCACGCTGGGCGCACTGGCGCAGCCCGCCAGCAACGCGATGAGCGAGAGGGCCGCCGCGAGCCGGAACCCCTGGCGGCGTGCGCTCACTTGTCTTCGACCTTGAAGTCGACGCTGGTGATGACCCACGCGATCTTGTCGCCGCCGGGCTCGCCGATGTCGTCGCCAGTGGCGACCACGATCTGCAGGTCGACGCAATCGCGGCCCTCGCTGAGCCACTCGGTGAGGTCATCGACTGCGATACCGCAGTTGTTGAGGCCGTTCTTGAGCGTGCGGATATCCGTGTCCTTCAGCTCGACTCCGTCGTGGACCAGTGCGCCGCCCAGTACTTCGATATCGCACAGGGTGTCGTCGAGATAGCGCAGGCGCAGCCATTCCCCGCCATCGACCTCGTACTCGTCCTCGTCATTCCACATTGAGTCGTTGGGTGCCGGCTTGCCGAGCATCTTGCGCACCGCGTTGCGCTGCAGGCCGAAGAAGATGTCGTGATCACCGTGGCGGATGCCTTTCCCGGGGACCAGTTCGCAATGTTTCATGGGCGTTTCTCGTTTGAAGTGGCGCGGCATTCCCGCCCGGAAAGCATCGTTCGCGTGGCATGTGCGCGAAAGACGGTCGCGCTCACGTCAACCTATGGGTTGTGCTCGCGTCCCAGGTAGTCCTCGCTCTGCATCTCGATCAGGCGCGACTCGGTACGGCCGAATTCGGCGCGAACACGCTTGCCATCGTAGAGCTCCGTGATCGGCGCGGCGGCCGATAAAGCCAACTTTACGTGGCGATCGTAGAACTCGTCTACCAGCAGGACAAAACGCTTGGCCTCGTTCTCAGTGAAATCGTTGAACTGTGGTACGCCCGATAGGATGACCGTCGGGTAGGTCCGGGCCAGCTCGATGTAGTCGGGCACGGCGCGCGGGCCTTCACACAAGGCGGCGAAATCAAACCAGATCACGTTCGCGGCACGTCGGCGCACCGGAATCTCACGGCCATTCACGTTGAGCGTGCCGCCATCTTCCGTATCACCCTGCGCCTGCGTGGTGAAGATTTTCGCAAGCGATCGCTCGGCTTCGGGACCGGGCGGCACGAGGTAAACCGAGGCCTGGCTCAGCGTGCGCAGGCGCCAGTCGCGTGGCGAGGCGATCTCGTGCACCACGCAGTGCTTTTCGATCGCCGCGATCGCCGGGAGGAACCGTGCCCGCTGCAGGCCATCCTTGTAGAGGTTGGCCGGCACCGTGTTCGATGTGGTGACCAGGGTGACGCCGCGTGAGAACAGGCCATCGAGCAGGCCGGCCAGGATCATGGCATCGCCGATATCGGTCACCATGAACTCATCCAGGCACAGCACGCGATGCTTCGCCGCGATACGTGCGGCCACTTCGTCCAGCGGGTTCTGCCGCTCGCCGAGCTCGCGAAGGGTGGCGTGGGTTTCCTGCATGAAGCGGTGGAAATGCCTCCGCAGCGCCAGGCCGGGCGACAGGCTGGACACGAACAGGTCCATCAGGAACGTCTTGCCGCGGCCGACGCTGCCCCACAGGTACAGGCCCTTGACGGCGTCCCGTGGTGCATCGGCACCGAGCATGGACTTCAGGCGCCCGAACAGCCCACTGCCCGTGGCCTCCACCGGTTTGCACAACTCGCCGTGCAGGCGATCGAATTCCGCGACGACCGCCAGCTGCGCCGGGTCGGATTCCCAGCGGTGGCCCGTGATGCCATCCCGGTAGCGCTCGCCGGGGGTCAGTTCCGTGCAGCTCATGCGTCAGCAGGGCCCGGTGCCGGCGGCCATTCCTTCACTGCGTGCTTGATCACCCCGCGAAGGTCCATGAGCCTGCGGTGGAAAAAGTGGCTGGTATCTTCCATTTTCACCAGATCCGGCCGTTTGTCCTCAGGCAGGCTTTCCACCCAGTCGTACACGGCTTGCGGTTCCACGATCTCGTCCGCATCGCCCATGACCACCAGCCAGGGGCAGGAGGGCAGCTCAATGGGTGAGAAATCCCAGCCGCGGCCTGCCGCGGGCGGGGCGATGCTGATCAGGGCATCGGCACCGAGTGCCACGGCGTTACGCAAGGTGACATAGCTGCCAAACGAGAAGCCGGCGAGCCAAAGCTTCGCGCCCGGCCGTACCTTGCGCGCCCAGGCCACCACGGCGGCCAGGTCGTCACTTTCGCCATGCCCGCTATCGAAAGCGCCCTCGGAGCGGCCCACACTGCGGAAGTTGAAGATCACGGTATCCACGCCGGACTCGCGCAGCGAGCGCTCGACCATGGTGACCACCTTGTTGTGCATGCTGCCGCCATCGGTGGAGAGCGGGTGGCAGATGACCGCGATGGCCTCCCTGCGGCCCTCGGTCGCGGCCTTGGCCTCGCATTCGAGCTTGCCTGCGGGCCCGGCCAGCGCGAAGCTCAGCGTTTCGTCCGGGAAAGTGTCCGGCGCTGTAGGTAGAAGATCGGTCATGCCCGCCATGATAACCGCTGGTTGTGTCGGTCGTGCCCGGGCCGCCGCGTGAACGTGCTTGCCCATGCCTTGTTGGCGGGGGACGATGCTGGCCTGCGCCTGGGCGGGGTCATGGGGGATTTTGTCCGCGGCACGCCGGATGCGTCGCTACCGGCGCGGGTGCGCGATGGCATCTACCTGCACAGGGCAATCGACGGCTATACGGATACCCATCCGGACGTCCGTGCGGCCCGGGAGCTGTTCCCGGCCCCGTTCCGCCGTTACGCGGGCATCTTCCTGGATGTGTGGTTCGACCATTGCCTGGCCCGGGACTTCGCCCGCTACAGCACGATGCCGCTTGCCGGGTTTTCCACCGGTCTGCGCGCGGAACTGCACGCCGCCGCACCGATCTTGCCCGATGGGCTGAAGCGGTTTCTTTCTTATATGGATGCCAATGACTTACCGGCTGGGTACGCGCAGCTGGAACGGGTGGCAGCTGCGCTGGGCGGGCTCTCGCGGCGCTTGTCGCGGGCCAACCCGGTGGCGGAGTCCGTGCCTCTGCTGGTCGAGCACGACGCCGCCCTGCGTGAGGTGTTTGGTCGGTTTTTTCCGCAGCTTCAGGCGTTTGCGCGGGAGTGGGTGGCGGGTCGCTAGCTTGGTAAGCCCCCGCTTCACCGCTCTGTTGGCTTTTCGCGTGCAAGCACGCTCCTACAGTGTCAGCGTCAGCCCGGTCAGCCCGGTCAGCTCGGCCGGCCCGGGCAGCGCAAGCCGGATCAGCGCCCGTCGGAAGTCAGTGCTGGAGCGGGCGGTGGGCCGCCCGCAGCCTTACTTGGCCTGGTCGGTCATCCACTTCACGGTGTTGGTGACCTGCTCATCGGTCAGCGCCGGGTTGCCACCCTTCGGGGGCATGTGGTTGCCGTCGGGGCCCGTGTAGCCCTCGATCGCGTGCTTGATCAGCGTGGCCGTGCCTTCGGCGATACGGGCAGCCCAGGCCCCCTTATCGCCCAGCTTGGGCGCGCCCGCCACGCCGGCCGTATGGCAGCTGTGGCAGAGGTTGTCGTAAATGGTCTTGCCATCGGTGCTGCCGCCGTAGGCCACCTGCGAGGCGGCGGCCTTGGCGGCGGCTTCCTGGGCGGCGAGCATGGCCGCGCGGCCGGTGTCACCCGCGTAAACGGCACCTACCGGAGCGATCCGGGCCTCCGTGCGCTTGGCAACGGCAGGGTCCTGCTCCTTGGGAATATTCGAGTAGATGGCGTAAGCGAGCACCATCAGCACAAGGGCGAGAATACTTAAGCCGGCCGTAAGCCACGAGAATTGACGGACGAAGTTCTGGTCGGACTTGCTCGGAGAACCACTCACGCATTGACTCCCATCGATGTTGGGTATGCCGTCCCCCTCCCCGGGCTCCGGCTTGCCTGCTGCCTTACAGCGATCGAACCGCCCGAGTATAACGGAACCTTCGCATTCGTCAGCGGTCAGCCCCACGGCTGCCTTCGGATGGCCTCAAACGGGGCCGGAAGCCATGGGTAGCATGCCGTCAGTCATGGTGTACCCCTGTCAACCGGCATTGTTCAATCCCGTTCCCGTACACCTATATTGTCGCCGCCGAACCTTCACGTTTTCAGGGTATAAAGCCCGCGGCGCGAGGCGCACCTGGTCGCAGGGCGGCGCCATCGACCGGATTCTCATTGGGAGCTTTACATGTCGCGTTTTTGGAAAATCGCGCTGGCGGTCATCGTCGTTGTGGTGATTGCCGTCGTCGTCGTCCTTCCCCGTATGCACAAGGGTGGTGCAAATGCGCAGGACGCATCCGCCCAGGCCAATGGCGACGGGCAGGGTAAGGATCAGCCGCCGGTTCCCGTGACGGTCGTGCCGGTCGCAGCGCAGGACGTGCCGGTGTACCTCAGCGCCACGGGTACGGTGCAGGCGCGCAACCAGGTCACGGTGAGCCCCCAGGTGGGCGGCCAGCTCATGAAGCTGAACTTCACCGAGGGCCAGGAAGTGAAGCAGGGTGACGTGCTGGCGGAAATCGATCCGCGCACCATCCAGTCGCAGTACGACCAGGCCCTGGCCAAGCTGAAGCAGGACCAGGCGCTGGCCGCCACCGCCAAGAACAACCTCGAGCGTTCGCAGAACCTCGTGAGCAAGGGTGGCCAGCAGTACGTCTCCAAGCAGGACCTGGATAACCTGAAGAACACCCTGGACCAGTCCAACGCCACCGTCGTCGCCGACCAGGCATCGATCCGCGCGGCGCAGGTGCAGCTCGGCTTTACCAAGGTCATCGCGCCGATCACCGGCCTTGCCGGCATCCGTGGCGTCGACGCGGGCAATATCGTCACCACCTCCACGTCCATCGTGACGCTGACCGAGGTGCACCCGATCTACGTCACGTTCACCCTGCCCGAGAAGAACCTCGACATGGTGCGCACGGGCATCGCCGAAAACCCGGGCTCGCCGCTTGTCGTCGATGCGCTCGACCGCATCGATGCGCACGTGGTGACCAGCGGCCACCTGGAGGTCATCAACAACACCATCGATACCACCACCGGCACGTTCCGCCTGCGTGGCCTGTTCGATAACCAGAAGACCGAGCTGTGGCCGGGCCAGTTCGTGAATGCACGCCTGAAGGTGCGCACCGTGAAGAATGGCCTCGTCATTCCCGCCCAGGCAGTGCAGCGTGGTCCCGATGGCGATTACGTGTATCTCGTGCAGGGCGATAACACGGTCAAGATGGAGTCGGTGCAGACCGCCTCGGAAGTGGGCGATAGCCACGTCATGATCACCGGCCTGAAGCTGGGCGATAAGGTTGTTACCGAAGGCCAGTTCCGCCTGAAGCCGGGTTCCAAGGTGCAGCCGCTGGCCCCAGGGCAGGTGCCGGCCGCGCCGACGGCCGAAGAACTGTCGAAGTCGAAGGACAAGAAGGCCCGCCAGGGCGGCGGCCGCCGCGGCGGCTAACTTCGACACGCGCGGTGTGTCCATGAGGGGCACGCCGCCAACGGGCCATTGCTGGCCCAGACACCAGGACTGAACCGTGGGTTTCTCGACACTCTTCATTCGCCGGCCCATCGCCACCTCGCTCCTGATGGTGGCGGTGCTGCTGCTCGGCATTCTCGGCTACCGGCAGCTGCCGGTATCGGCGCTGCCTGAAATCGACGCGCCCAGCCTCGTCGTGACCACCCAGTATCCCGGTGCTTCGGCCAGCACCATGGCGGCACTCATCACCACGCCGCTGGAGCGCAACTTCGGCCAGATCTCCGGCCTGAACATGATGAGCTCCGACTCGTCCGCAGGCCTGTCGACGATCGTGCTTCAGTTCAACATGGATCGCGATATCGATATCGCGGCGCAGGACGTGCAGGCGGCGATCAACCAGGCCCGCGGCACGCTGCCGAACAACCTGCCGTACCCGCCTGTCTATAACCGCGTGAACCCGGCCGATGCGCCGATCATGACGTTGATGCTCACCTCCGATACGGTGCAGCTGCGCGACGTGAACAACTACGCGGATTCGATCATCGCGCAGAAGCTCGCCCAGGTGCAGGGCGTGGGCCTGGTCTCCATCGCCGGCAATGTTCGCCCTGCGGTGCGTATCCAGGTCAACCCGGCGCAGCTGGCCAACCTTGGCCTGACCATGGAAGACGTGCGCAGTTCGCTGACCCAGGCGAACGTGAATGCGCCGAAGGGCACGCTGAACGGCAAGACCCAGTCCTACAGCATCGGCACCAACGATCAGCTGGCCACGGCCGCCGATTACAAAGACACCATCATCAGCTACACCAATGATTCGCCGGTCCGCCTGAAGGATGTCGCGAACGTTGTCGATGGCGTGGAGAACGACCAGCTCGCCGCGTGGGCCAACGGCAAGCCGGCCGTGCTGCTCGATATCCGCCGCCAGCCTGGCGCGAACATCGTGCAGACGGTGCAGTCGATCCGCCAGACGATTCCCGACCTGCAGAAGGTGCTGCCGGCGGACGTGCACCTGAAGGTGTTCTCCGACCGCACCATCACCATCCGCGCCTCGGTCGAAGACGTGCAGTTCACGCTCATCCTCACCATCTGCCTCGTGGTGGCGGTGATCTTCGTCTTCCTGCGCCGCCTGTGGGCAACGGTCATCCCCTCCGTGGCGGTGCCGCTGTCGCTCATGGGCACGTTCGGCGTCATGGCCTTTGCCGGCATGTCGCTGGATAACCTCTCGCTCATGGCGTTGGCCGTGGCCACCGGCTTCGTGGTGGACGATGCGATCGTGATGATCGAGAACATCGTGCGCTACATCGAACAGGGCCAGGATGCCAAGACGGCCGCCGAAGTGGGCGCCAAGGAAATCGGCTTCACGGTGCTGTCGCTGACCGTCTCGCTGATCGCCGTGTTCCTGCCGCTCCTGTTGATGCCGGGCGTCACTGGGCGCCTGTTCCACGAATTCGCCTGGGTGCTCACCATCGCGGTGGCGATCTCCATGCTGGTTTCGCTGACGCTTACGCCCATGATGTGCGCGTACCTGCTGAAGGCCGACCAGCTGCCGGATGCCGATGACGCGCACGAGCACGCCACGGCATCGGGCAAGCACACCGCGTGGTCGCGCATCGTGGAAGGCTATGGCCGCAGCCTGGACTGGGTGCTGGCGCACCGGCCGCTGACCATGATGATCGCCGCGTTGAGCGTGGCACTCACCGTCGTGCTCTATATCGTGATCCCCAAGGGCCTGCTGCCTGAGCAGGATACGGGCCTGATCACCGCTGTCGTCCAGGCCGATCAGAACGTCGCGTTCCCGCAGATGGAACAGCGCACCAAGGCCGTGGCCGATGCACTGGGCAAGGATCCCGCGGTCTCTGGCGTCGCGGCCTTCATCGGCGCCGGCTCGGTCAACCCCACGCTCAACCAGGGGCAGATTTCCCTGGTGCTGAAGGACCGCGGCGACCGCGACGGGCTCGACGAAGTGCTGCCGCGCCTGCAGCAGGCCGCGGCCCACATCGCTGGCGTGGCGCTGTACCTGAAGCCCGTGCAGGACGTGACCCTGGATAGCCAGGTGTCGGCGACGGAATACCAGTACTCGCTCTCCGATGTGAACTCCACCGAGGTTGCGGGCTATGCGCAGCAGATGACCGCGGCCCTGCGCAAGCGCAAGGAGCTGGCCGATGTGGACAACAACCTGGCCGACCAGGGCACGGCGCTGAAGCTCACCATCGATCGCGACACCGCCAGCCGCCTGGGCGTGCCGGTGCAGACGATCGACGATACCTTGTACGACGCCTTCGGCCAGCGCCAGATCTCCACCATCTTCACCCAGCTCAACCAGTACCGCGTGGTGCTGGAGGTCTCGCCTGAGTTCCGCAACAGCGCCGACCTGCTCAACAAGCTGACGGTGAAGAGCAACGGCAACGGCGCGCTCACGGGTTCGAATGCCACCAGCTTCGGCCAGCTTGCCTCGAGTAACTCGGCCACCCCGGCGGGTATCGGCAACACCGGTAACGTCGGCTTCCAGATTGGCGCTGGCGGTACCATCCCCATCGCTTCACTGGCCAGCGCCCAGGTCACGACGGCACCGTTGGTGGTGAGCCACCTGCAGCAGCTGCCGGCGGTGACGATCTCGTTCAACCTGGCGCAGGGCTACTCGCTCTCCGAGGCGGTCGCGGCTATCCACGAGGTGGAGCAGACGCTGAACTTCCCGCCGCAGGTGCGCGGGCAGTTCATCGGCAAGGCCGCGGAGTTCTCCTCGTCGGTGGGTGACGAGGTGCTCCTGCTGCTGGCTTCGATCATCGTGATCTACATCGTGCTGGGCGTCCTCTACGAGAGCTACATCCACCCGCTCACGATCATCTCCACACTGCCGCCGGCCGGCGTGGGCGCACTGCTCGCGCTGCTGATGTGCGGCATGACGCTTTCGGTCGATGGCATCGTGGGCATCGTGCTGCTGATCGGTATCGTGAAGAAGAACGCGATCATGATGATCGACTTCGCGATCGAGGCGAAGCGCACCGGCATGAATGCGACCGATGCGATTCGCCGCGCGTGCCTGCTGCGTTTCCGCCCGATCATGATGACTACCGCCGCGGCGTTGCTTGGTGCGCTGCCCCTGGCACTGGGCAACGGTATTGGTTCGGAACTGCGCAAGCCACTGGGTGTGTCGATCGTCGGCGGCCTGCTGCTCTCGCAGCTGGTGACCCTGTACACCACGCCGGTGATCTACCTGTACATGGAACGGTTCTCTGATTGGCTGGCTGAGCGCAAGCGACAACGCGCGTTGACGCACCACGCCCAAGTGCGGCCTGCGGACTGATGCAGGCCGGGCCTGGGCACCATGGCTCACTCTCTTTTCGCCGGACGGATCACCGCCCGGCGAAACCTTTTTCCGGGTCAAGCGTTAGGAACGGATTCCGCGACGCCTATTCCCGCCAGGTAAAGCCCTTCGCTCGATGAATATTTCCGGCCCGTTCATTCGCCGTCCCATCGGCACCTCGCTGCTTGCGATCGGTGTGTTCGTGGTCGGCCTGATCTGTTATTCGCTGCTGGGCGTCGCGGCGCTGCCCAATATCCAGTTCCCGGCTATCTTCGTGCAGGCCCAGCAAAGCGGCGCGGATGCCAGCACCATGGCCTCCACGGTGGCGGCACCACTGGAGCGGCACCTGGGCCAGGTGCCGGGCGTGGAGAGCATGCGCTCGAACAGTTCGGAGGGCAGCGCCTTTGTGCTGCTGTTCTTCCAGAACGGTACCAATATCGATGCCGCGGCCCGCGATGTGCAATCCGCGATCAATGCCGCCCAGCCGGATTTGCCCACCGGCCTGCTCAACGCGCCGTCATACCAGAAGGCCAACCCGAACGACGATCCGGTGGTGGTGCTCGCACTCACCTCCGATACGGTGGCGCCGACCGATCTGTATAACGTCGCTGATTCGATTCTTGCCCAGCGCCTGCGTCAGCAGGAAGGTATCGCCTCGGTCGATATCGCGGGTAGCGCCACGCCGGCCATCCGCGTGGATGTGAACCTGCGCGCGCTGAACGCCATGGGCCTGTCGCCCGATCAGCTACGTAACGCCCTCACGGCCGCCAACGTCACCTCGCCACAGGGCTTCCTGTCCAATGGCAAGACGACCATGGCCGTCATCGCCAACGATTCGCTGCACCACGCCGATGAGTTCGCGAAGCTGGTGATCGGCGTGAACAACTCGGTGCCCATCCACCTGTCCGACGTGGCCAAGGTGTATGACGGCCAGCAGGACGCCTACCAGGCGGCCTGGTTCAACGGTAAGCCCGGCATCCTGATGTACGTGTACCGCAAGCCGGATGCCAACGTCATCGAGACCGTGGACCGCATCAAGGGCATGATGCCCACGATGCAGGCCTGGTTGCCCAACGGTGTGCGCCTGCATTCGTTCTTCGATGGCACCCCGACCATCCGCGCCTCGCTGCACGAGGTGCAGGCCACGCTGATGATCAGCCTGTGCATGGTGATCATGACCATGGCGCTGTTCCTGCGCCGCCTGGCGCCCACGGTGATCGCAGGCCTGGCGGTGCCGCTTTCGCTGGCGGGTGGCTTCATCGTGATGTACGCGTTTGGCTATACGCTGAACAACCTCACGCTGCTGGCGCTCGTCATCGCCATCGGCTTCGTGGTCGACGACGCCATCGTGGTGATTGAAAACGTCATCCGCCACATGGATGAGGGCATACCGCGATTTGAAGCGGCGTTGCTCGGTGCCCGCGAAATCGGCTTCACCATCGTATCGATCACCGGCTCGCTGATCGCGGTGTTCATCCCGTTGTTGCTGGCGCCCGGCATCATCGGCATGTTCTTCAAGGAGTTCACGATCACGCTCATCGCGGCCATCGTGGTGTCGATGCTGGTATCGCTGACCCTGACGCCGTCGCTGTGCGCGCATTTCCTCACCGCGCACGCGTCGGACGAGCCGGAATCACGCCTGGGCCGCTGGCTGGAGCGTGCGCAGGATCGCCTGCTGGCTTTCTATCGCGTGTGTCTTGACTGGACGTTGCGCCATGCGCTGCTCATGGCGCTGACGCCGCTGGCCCTTATCGCCGCAACCATCATGTTGTTCGGCATGGTGAAGGGCGGCTTCTTCCCGCCGCAGGACACCGGCCTGCTGGCCGCGCGTGCCACCTCCAGTTCCACGGTGTCGTTCGGCGAGATGAAGGTGCGCCAGGCCCGCCTCACCGACATGCTGTTGGAAGACCCGGATGTGAAATCGGTGGGCTCGCGCCTGGGCACGAGCCGTACCGGCTCCACCGGCAACTTCAATATCGAGCTGAAGACCGTGGCCGAGGGTCGCAAGGACACCACGTTCGATGTGGTGGATCGCCTCTCGGCCAAGGCCAATAAATACCCGGACCTCAACCTGCGCCTGCGCCCCATCCAGGATTTGCCGACGGGCGGTGGCGGCGGTACGTCGCAGGGTGGCCAGTATTCCGTGTCCCTTAAGGGTAACGATCTGGCTGAGCTGCAGGAGTGGCTGCCAAAGCTCGTCGAAGCGTTGAAAAAGAACCCGATCCTGAAGGACGTCGGTAGCGATATCGATGCGCAGGGTTTGCGGCAGAACATGGTGATCGATCGCGACACCGCGGCGCGCCTGGGTGTTTCCATCGGCAACATCGATGGTGCGTTGTACAACGCGTTCGGCCAACGCGCCGTCTCCACGATCTATTCGGATATCAACCAGTACCGCGTCATCGTGAATGCGCTGCCCACGCTGGCCGCTACACCGGAGGCGCTCAACCAGATCTACGTGCGCTCTGACAACGGCTCGATGGTACCGATCTCCGCGGTGACCAAACAGGTGCCGGGCCTGGCCCCCAGCCAGATCGTGCACGAGGATCAGTACACGAGCATGGGCGTGAGCTTCAATCTTGCGCCCGGCGCGAGCATGGGTGAGGCCATGGTGGTCATTCAGAAGACCATCGATGGCATGCGCATGCCGGGCGATATCCGCCTGGACGCCGGTAGTGATTTCCGCCGCTTCCAGCAATCGCAGAGCGATATGCCCCTGCTGATCCTGGCCGCCATCATCGTGGTGTACCTGCTGATGGGCATGCTGTACGAGAGCCTGATCCACCCCGTGACCATTCTCTCGACGCTGCCGGCCGCCGGCGTGGGCGCCCTTGCGGCCCTGGTCATCACCGATACCGAATTGTCGGTCGTGGCGATGATCGCGCTTGTGTTGCTCATCGGCATCGTGAAGAAGAACGCGATCATGATGATCGACTTCGCCCTGGTGGCGCAGCGCGATCATGCCTCGAACCCGAAGGATGCCATCCGCGAGGCCTGCCTGGTCCGCTTCCGCCCGATCATGATGACCACCATGGTGGCGATCCTGGCGGCGCTGCCGCTGGCCATCGGCCTGGGCGAAGGCTCGGAGCTGCGCCGCCCGCTGGGTATCGCCATGATCGGCGGCCTGCTGATCTCGCAGAGCCTGACCCTGCTTTCCACCCCGGCGCTGTATGTGATCTTTGCGTGCCTCTCGGACCGCTGGAAGGCCCGCAAGGCCCGCCGCAAGGAGCGCAAGGCGTTGCGTGCCGCGCGAGCCTGATGCCCTGCGGGACGGCCATTGCGGTAGCGGATGTTGCACCAGCAGCAAAGGTGTCATGCGCGGGGGTGGCTTTGCCGGGCCACCCCATCCGGGCCACAATGGTGAGGTTTCCCGCTCGTCCGGGTCCCCTCAGGCAAAAGGCTCGTTTCCATGTCCCAGTCGCCCAAGATCATCTACACGCTCACCGACGAAGCGCCGTTCCTGGCCACCGCGTCGTTCCTGCCGATCATCGAAGCGTTCGCCGGTACGGCGGGCGTGGCGGTTGAAACCCGCGATATCTCCCTGGCCGGCCGCATCCTGGCCCAGTTCCCCGAGCGCCTGACCGACGCACAGCGCGTGGGCGATCACCTGACCGAACTGGGCAACCTGGCGACCACGCCGGAAGCCAACATCATCAAGCTGCCGAACATCAGCGCCTCCGTGCCACAGATGAAGGCCGCTATCAAGGAACTGCAGGCGCAGGGCTACGACCTGCCGGATTACGTGGACGCACCGTCCACCGATGCCGACAAGGACATCAACGCCCGCTATGGCAAGGCCATGGGCAGCGCCGTGAACCCCGTGCTGCGCGAAGGCAATTCCGATCGCCGCGCGCCGCTCTCGGTCAAGAACTATGCCCGCAAGCACCCGCACCGCATGGGTAAGTGGTCGCCCGATTCGAAGTCGCACGTCTCGCACATGGATGGCGGCGATTTCTACGGCAGCGAAAAGTCGGCCACCATCGGCAACGCTGGCAACCTGCGCATCGAATTCGTGGACAAGGACGGCGCCACCAAGGTGCTGAAGGAAAAGGTCGCGGTAAAGGCCGGCGAAATCGTCGATGCCGCCGTGATGAGCAAGAACAAGCTGGCCGCTTTCATCACCGCGCAGATCGACGATGCGAAGGCGAAGGGCGTGCTGTTCTCGCTGCACCTGAAGGCCACCATGATGAAGGTCTCCGACCCCATCATGTTCGGCATTGCCGTGCGTGAGTTCTACAAGGACGTGCTGGCAAAGCACGCCGATGCGCTGAAACAGGTGGGTTTCGACGCCAACAACGGCATCGGCGACCTGTACGCCCGCCTGGACAAGCTCGATGCCGCCACGCGCGGCGCGATCGAAGCGGACCTCAAGGCCGGGTACGCCCACCGCCCCGCGCTCGCCATGGTGAACTCCGACAAGGGCATCACCAACCTGCACGTGCCCAGCGACGTCATCATCGACGCCTCCATGCCGGCGATGATCCGCGACAGCGGTGGCATGTGGAACGCCGAAGGTAAGCTGCAGGATGCCAAGGCCGTGATCCCGGATCGCAGCTACGCTGGCGTCTACGCCGTCGTGATCGAGGATTGCATCGCCAACGGTGCCTTTGATCCGGCCACCATGGGTAGCGTGCCCAATGTGGGCCTCATGGCGCAGAAGGCCGAGGAATACGGCTCGCACGACAAGACCTTCCAGATCCCGGCGGACGGCAGCGTGCGCGTCGTGGCCGAGGATGGCAGCGTCGTGTTCGAGCATGCCGTGGAGCAGGGCGATATCTGGCGTATGTGCCAGACCAAGGATGCGCCGATCCAGGATTGGGTGAAGCTGGCCGTGCAGCGCGCCCGCCTGTCGAACACCCCGGCAGTGTTCTGGCTGGACAAGAACCGCGCACACGATGCGCAGGTGATCGCCAAGGTTGAGCGTTACCTCAAGGATCACGACACCTCAGGCCTCGACTTGCGCATCCTTGCACCGGAAGAAGCCACGAAGTTCTCGCTCGAGCGCATCCGCAAGGGCCAGGACACCATCTCGGTGACCGGCAACGTCCTGCGCGATTACCTCACCGACCTGTTCCCGATCATGGAGTTGGGCACCTCGGCCAAGATGCTCTCCATCGTGCCGCTGATGGCCGGTGGTGGCCTGTTCGAGACTGGCGCGGGTGGTTCGGCGCCGAAGCACGTGCAGCAGTTCGTGGAAGAGGATTACCTGCGCTGGGATTCACTGGGTGAATTCCTTGCCTTGGCCGCCTCCCTCGAGCACCTGGCCGAGCGCTACGACAACAAGCACGCCCGCGTGCTGGCCAAGACGCTGGACCAGGCCAACGGCCGCTTCCTTGATAGCAACAAGTCGCCGGCCCGCAAGGTGGGTGAGATCGACAACCGTGGCAGCCACTTCTACCTGGCCATGTACTGGGCGGAAGCCCTGGCGGCGCAGGACGACGATGCTGACCTGAAGGCGAAGTTCGCACCGGTGGCCAAGGCCCTGACCGAGAACGAAAGCAAGATCGTGGGTGAGCTCAACGGCGCCCAGGGCAAGCACGTCGAGATCAAGGGCTACTACCACCCGGATATGGCGCTGGTCAGTGCGGCCATGCGTCCGAGCGCTACGTTCAATGGCGTGATTGACGGGCTGCGTCGGTAACGTCGGACACACCGATCGCGCGCAAGCGCGCTCCTACACGGCTGCCTTGCTCTTGTAGGAGCGTGCTTGCACGCGATGGCCGCTACCTCAGGCCCCACTCGCGCGGCGCGCTCTCCGCCGCCCACCCCGACATCAGCTCATGCATGCGGGTCGTCGGGTGCAACGTGTCCCAAAAGACGAAGCGGCCGGCCTCGCAGTACTTACGGGGGATCTGTTCCTGTACGTAGGAAAGCGCGCTTTCCGAATCGATCTTCAGGCAGGAATCGGTTGCGTTACTGAATTTGTACTGTTGCGGGTGCGCAAGCACGTCGTCGAAGCGCGAGCGTGCATCGACGATGCGGATCTGCAGTTCGCCCGGCTGGGTGAGCCCTTCTTCGCCGGCCTGGCGGATAACGCCACTCACGATGCTGGAAAGCGCAGAGTTGTACACGTTGACGCGGGTAAGTACATCCGACGCGTCCTTCCGCCCCATGCGGAATACCGGCGCCCTCGTGACATCCGGCAGGTTCACCACCAGCACCTTGCGTGCGCCATGCCGCACAAGCTGCATCAGTGATTCGCGCTGCTCCTGGACGATCTGCGTGGCGTATTTGCTGTCGTTGACGAAGTCGTTGCCGGCGACCATGAAAGTGAACAGCGTGCGCGAGGGGTCGTAATCCGTCTCACTATCCATGTGCTCGAAGAAGCTCTTGATCTGCCGGCCGATGCCATGGATCAAACCAAACTGTGCATCACGGGTCTGTGCGCCGCCGACGGCCCAGTTGGTGAGGGTGAGGTCGTTGCGTGATGCGAGGTACTCGACCCAGGTGGGGCCGTTACTGAAGCGGCCGGCGAACCAGGAGGCGGACGGCAAGGTCTTGCCCTTGGGCACGAACTCCAGCGCCTGTCGTGATGCCGTGTGCATGTTCCCGGTATCGGTAAGGCTGTCGCCGAACGACACGATGCGTTCGACGGGTTCGCCTGGGCGAAGGTCGCCCTCATGCCAGAGGGGGTAAGCGTAATCGCTTGCGCCTCGCGCACCGGCGGCCGCCATGCCAATCAGGCGATGAAAATCGGCCGTACCCTTGAGGTGCTGCTCGCACAGTACGTTCAGCTTGGCTGGCGCGACGGGCGTACGGAACAGGTTGCTCCAGCTGAAGAGGCGATCGTGTTGCCAGCTGCCGGGCAGCACCTGTCCCGTGTCGATGGTGCCGGTGGCGGCCCCGGTCGGATCGCCGAGCTTCTTGTAGTGGCACAACAGGGTCGCGTCGCTACCGGCCTGGGCGGCAGTCGCCACCAGGGCCAGCGTGCCACCGAGTAGTGCGCGCCGGTAAAGCGTCTTGATGGATCGCATGGGCTCTTCCTTGAGGTGAGGGGCCGGATTCCTTCCGGCCCACGCATCATGCGGGTAAGTCGTGCGGTGTTCTGTAGGCGCTGGCAGCGATCGACATCAGCATTGGCCTGATCCCATCAGGCGTCGCTCGCCGCCTTGAGCGCATCCAACTGTTCGGGGGTGAGCTGCAGCGAGGCGGCGCGCGCCAGTTCAGCCAGCTGTTCCACCGTCGTGGCGCTGGCGATCGCCGCGGCGATCGAAGGCTGCGCCATCACCCAGGCGAGCGAGACCTGCGCGGGTGTCGCGCCATGCGCATCCGCAACCTGGTCAAGCGCGGCGAGTACACGCATGCCGCGACCGGTAAGGTAGTTCTTTACCTTGGCCGCACGCGCCTTGCTCTTGGCCAGGTCTGCTTCGCTGCGGTACTTGCCGCTGAGGAATCCGCTGGCCAGCGAGTAATAACTGATCACGCCCACATCTTCTTGCACGCACAGCGGCTGCAACGCGCCTTCGAACCCCTTACGGTCCATCAGGTTGTACTCGGGCTGTAGCGACTCGTAGCGTGCCAGGTCCTTGGCCTTGCTGGTTGCGAGTGCATCAGCAAGGCGCGGTGCCTCGTAGTTCGAGGCGCCGATGACGCGGACCTTACCCGCGGTCACGAGGTCGTCGAAGGCGCGCAGGGTTTCTTCGAGCGGCACTTTCGGATCGTCTTCGTGGGCCTGGTACAGATCGATATGGTCGGTCTGCAGGCGGCGCAGTGAATCTTCCACGGCTTCGCGGATGTTGGTGGGCGACAGGCCGGGATAGCGCTTCCACTTGGCCACCTTGGTGGCGATCAGCACCTTGTCGCGCTTGCCGCTTTGCTTGAGCCAGCGCCCGATGATGGTCTCGGATTCGCCACCTTCGTTGCCTTCCACCCAGGCGGAATACACATCGGCGGTATCGACGAGGTTGAAGCCGTGGTCGACAAAGGCATCCAGCAACTCGAACGAGCGTGCCTGATCGGCACTCCATCCGAAGACGTTGCCGCCGAAGGCGAGGGGAGCGACCTTGAGGGGGGAGCGGCCGAGTGGGCGAAGCTGCATGCGTGGGCCTCCATGGGCGAAAACCCCATCATGGCCCACGCAAGGTGGCAAGCACGTCAACCGCGACGCTGTGCCTCAGCAGCAGGCCCCGGATACGGCGGGACCGGTGGCCGGGTTGGCCCGGGCAGGGTGGCTCGCAGGACGCGCCACGGGCGCGGCGGCCGCATCCGTGGTTGCCGCACGGCCTTTACCCGTGTCGGCCTTGCGCTCCGGCGCACCCAGCGCAAGCACCAGTTCCTTATTGACGATATGGCCGTGCATAAAGGCGAGGCCAGTGAAGATCGAAGCCATGACACCCTCCTGGTCGGTTGGCAGGCCGCAGTTTGCTGCGACTTGTGGTGGGCTAAAGCTTGGCCTTTTCGCGGGGCCTGAAAAAGCGATATGTTTGCAACCTGGACTTGAGGGAAATTCACGTGTCCCGTCTGCCGCTCGGTCTGCTCCAGGGGTTCGTGCTCGTCGCCAGGACGGGCAAGCTGGCGCGCGCCGCCGAGCAACTGAACCTGACGGTCAGCGCCCTCAGCCACCAGATCCGCAACCTGGAGGAGCGGCTCGGCCGCTCCCTGTTTGATCGCGGCCCGCGTGGCGTCACGCTCACCGCCGACGGTGCCAACCTGCTGGAGGCTATCGGCCACCACTTCGAGGGGATCGAGCATGCGCTGGGCCGCTTTCAGGGGCGGCACCAGGATTCGGTCACGCTGAGTGTCCTGCCGTCGGTCGCCTCGAGCTGGCTGGTGCCCCGCTTGCCCCGGCTGGTGTCCGCCCATCCCGAGCTGGAGCTCAGCCTGCACTCGTCGGTCGGGGTCGTGGATTTCGACCGCGAGCTAACCATCGATTGCGCCTTCCGCTACGGCTTGGGTTCGTGGCCCCGCAGCAAAGCCGAGCGCCTGTTCGGCGAATTCATCGTGCCCATCGCCAGCCCCTCGCTGGTGCGCAAGATGGGTGGCCTGCCGGATACCTCGCTGAAAGGCTGGCCGTTGCTGGGCGACCCTTCGGGGCGGTGGAACGATTGGGCCGAGCAGTTCGGCATGCCGCTGCCTTCGCGCTATGTGGCCCGCTTCGACAACACCGAGCACCTGCAGCGCGCGGTGCTGGAGGGGCTGGGCGTAGCGCTGGGTCGCCTGGTCATGGCCCGTTCGCTCATCGAATGCGGTGCGCTCACGGTCCTGTGCAAGGAACGCATGCGCGTGGCTGAGGCGTACTACCTGGTGTACCCCAAGCGCTCCGAGCCCCATGCGGGCTTCAGCCGGCTGCGTGAATGGCTGCTGGCCGAGGCCGCTGAGTACGAAGCGGGAATCGCCGAAAACCGGCCACTTCCGGCTTGACCCTGTCGCGCTGCGGCGCGACAATTATCCGGCTTCCCGGGCTGCTTGAGCCGGTTGGCACCCTCCTTAGCTTATCCAGGCATATGGACGTTCACCCTAGTACACGCGCCGGCATCCGCTCGCTTCGGGTCCCGGCGTCAGACATCGACATCGCCCACGGCGACCGCACCCGGTCGGCCGGCGCTTTCCGCTACTAGGGAAAGTCCGGCTCTCCTCGTCGGTAGCCGTTGGCTACCGTTATTCGAGGATTGAGCCATGAACCTTCAGCTCGACAAGACCGGCCCGCGCATGTTCGGGCGCCGTCTCGCCTTCGCTCTCGCCCGCCGCCGTGCCACCGCCCAGCCGGTGAAGCGCACGATCACGGTCCCGCGTTCGCTCGATACGGCCGAAAGCTCGTTGAAACCGGTGGACGGCAAACTGCCGCAGCCATGAAAAGCGACATAGACACTACGACGCCGCATACGCGGTCTGTCATCACGTTCAACGAGAATTCCGTACGTCGGCTCCGGGCCGGCGCGCCTGCTTTCGGCTAACCGCGGCCGCAAGCCGCTCGCGCCCACCGGGGTTCCATGTACCGGACAGGTAGCGAGCCATGAAGATCCACACCTCGCAGGCGGCCGTCGCCGCCAAGACCTTCACCAACGCGACCGCGGACGCATTCCGTCCGGCGGATGAGCTTCTGCGCGCGCTGGATTCCCGCATCGATGGCCTCGACGAGGAGGCGATCGCTGAGCGCCTCGATCGTGATGGCGTCAACGAGGTGGGCCACGAGAAGCCACCGCACTGGTCGATCCAGCTGCTGCATGCCTTCAAAAACCCGTTCATCATCGTGCTGCTGGTGCTGGCGGTGGTGCAGCTGGTGACCGAGCCGGACGACCTGACCGGCCCCATCATCATCGCGGTGATGGTGGGTATCAGCGTCATCCTCTCGTTCACCCAGGAATACCGTTCCTCGCAAGCGGCCGAGAAGCTGAAGGCGATGGTGCGTAACACCGCCTCGGTCACCCGCCGCGCGGAAGACGGGCACTCGGAGCGGATCGAAGTGCCGGTGGAAGAACTGGTGGTGGGCGATATCGTCCACCTCGGCGCGGGCGACATGATCCCGGCCGACCTGCGCCTGATCGCGGCGAAGGATCTCTTCATCAGCCAGGCCATCCTCACCGGCGAATCCATCCCGGTGGAGAAGGCCGCGCCCAATGCCGCCAACGCTGGTGAAGCGGGTGGGCCGCTCGACCTGCCCACGGTCTGCTACATGGGCACCAACGTGGTTTCCGGTACCGCCACCGCGGTGGTGCTGGCGACGGGCGCGCGTACGTACCTGGGCTCGCTGGCGCGCACGCTGTCGGGTGAGCGCGTGCAGACCAGCTTCGACAAGGGCATCTCGTCGGTGAGCTGGCTGCTGATCCGCTTCATGGCGGTGATGGTGCCCATCGTTTTCTTCATCAACGGCTTCGACAAGCACAACTGGCTGGACGCCTTCATGTTCGGCCTTTCCGTGGCCGTGGGCCTCACCCCGGAGATGCTGCCGCTGATCGTCACCGCCAACCTCGGCAAGGGCGCGATCGCCATGTCGAAGCGCAAGGTGGTGGTAAAGCGCCTGAACGCGATCCAGAACTTTGGCGCGATGGATGTGCTTTGCACGGACAAGACCGGCACGCTCACGCTGGACAAGATCGTGCTCGAGCGTCACGTCGATCTCGATGGCGACGACTCGGATGAGGCGCTGGAGTGGGGCTACCTCAACAGCCGGTTCCAGACCGGCCTGCGCAATCTCATGGATAAGGCGGTGCTCGCGCATCGTGACCTGGAAACCATCGCGCACCGCTTCCGCATCGTCGATGAGATCCCCTTCGATTTCCAGCGCCGCCGCATGTCGGTGGTGGTGACCGATGGCGAGTACGAGCAGCTCGTGATCTGCAAGGGCGCCGTCGAAGAAATGCTGGCGATCTGCACCGAGGCGCGGATCGGCGGTGATATCGAGCCGATGACGGAAGAGAAGCGCGCCGAGATCCGCGCCATGACCCGGCGCTTGAACGAGGATGGCCTGCGCGTGCTCATCGTAGCGGTACGCCGCGATCCGATCGGCGACCGCGCCTATGGTGTTGCCGACGAATCCAGCCTTACGGCCGTTGGCTGTCTTGCGTTCCTCGATCCGCCGAAGGACTCGGCCGCCACCGCCATCCGGGCGCTCAACCACCACGGCGTGGCCGTGAAGGTGATCACGGGCGATAACGAGGCAGTGACGAAAAAGATCTGCGCCGAGGTGGGCCTGGATGTGGCGGGCACGGCGCTGGGCCGTGATATCGAACAGCTGGACGATGAAGCGCTGGATGCGATGGTCGAGACGACCACAATCTTCGCCAAGATGTCGCCAGTGCAGAAGGCGCGCGTGGTGAAGGCGCTGCAGCGCCGTGGCCACACCGTGGGCTTCCTGGGCGATGGCATTAACGACGCGCCCGCGCTGCGCGATGCCGATGTGGGTATCTCGGTGGATACCGCCACGGATATCGCGAAGGAGTCGGCAGACATCATCCTGCTGGAAAAGAACCTGATGGTGCTGGAGGAGGGCGTGGTCGAAGGCCGGGTCACCTTTGGCAACATCATGAAGTACATCAAGATGACGGCGAGCTCGAACTTCGGCAACGTGTTCAGCGTGCTCGTGGCCAGTGCTTTCCTGCCGTTCCTGCCGATGCTGCCGTTGCAGATCCTGGTGCAGAACCTGCTGTACGACCTGTCGCAGCTTTCCATCCCGTTCGATCGCATGGACGAGGAATACCTGCGCGTGCCGCGCAAGTGGGATGCCGGTGACATCGGCCGCTTCATGGCCTGGATCGGCCCGGTGAGCTCGGTGTTCGATATCACGACGTTCTGGCTGATGTGGCATGTGTTTGGCGCCCACGACGTGGCCCACCAGTCGCTGTTCCAGTCGGGCTGGTTCATCGAGGGCCTGCTCTCGCAGACCCTGGTGGTCCACATGATCCGCACGCGGCGCATTCCGTTCCTGCGCAGCATGGCGTCGGCACCGGTACTCGCGCTGACGGGCCTGATCATGGTGATCGGCATCTACATTCCGTTCTCGCCGCTGGGCGCGCGGATCGGGATGGTGCCGCTGCCGGGCGCGTACTTCGGCTGGCTGGCGCTCACCCTGGTGAGCTACTGCGTGCTGACCCAGCTGGTGAAGACGCTGTACATCCGCCGGTACAAGCGCTGGTTGTAATTGGGGTTAAAGAGGCGACACCGCGGCGGTGTCGCCCTGTAGGAGCGCGCTTGCGCGCGATCGCGCGCAAGCGCGCTCCTACAAGGACATGCGCCACAACGCTACGCGACGGCTGGCGCCGCACCGGCATACCCGCCCCGGCCAAATCGCTGAAATGAAGGCTCCTCAACCACGGAGCCATCACGATGCTTCGCACCACCCTTGCTGCACTGTTCCTCACCGCATCCGCATCGGCCTTTGCCGCCGATGCCCCCGCCAACCGCTATGTCGATGCGACTGACTGGCCCGCTTCCGAGGCTGGCATGGATCGCTTCTTCGAAGCTGAGGCGCGCCTCAACGCCGGTTTCGCCAAGGTCTGCGGCGATACCTTCTGCGAAGGCGACTACGCCAACCTCCGCCCGCTACAGCTGCGCTGCTCGGTCGACTCGACCAAGGGCACGCTGAAGCAGTGCCTGTGGTCCTTCGCTGGTAGCCACGCTAGCGTGAACCCGAAATCTGGCGCGGTGCAGGTCACCGCCAAAACCTTCAAGTGCAAACTGCTGCTGGCGAAGGACACCCCGGTGGAATCGTTCTACGAACTGACCAAGGGCGAAGATCCGCTCCACGCCAAGCTGCCGATGACCCACGTTTCGGTCTACGACGGCCTGCCGGGCTGCCTTAACTAAACGGCGTTCTGCCCCGGTGCTCCCGGGGATGCTCCGATGGGTCCGGCCCGTTGTGAAACGCCCCGGCGCTCAGATCCAACGGCTCGCCGCCAGCCCTCTGGCGGCGATGTCTTGTGGGTGGTCTTCTCACTCCACCCCATAGGAGCCCCACCGCATGAAGACCCTGCCGCTCATTGCCGCCCTTACCCTGGTGGCCAGTCCGGCCTTTGCCGCCGACACGTCAAAGGCCGATATCGAAAAGGTGGTCAGCCAGTTCCAGGGAGCGCTCAAGGCGCACGACGGCAAGACACTCGGCTCGCTATTTATCCCCGAATCATCCTGGGTCGAGGCGCTCGGTCCCGAGGGCTTGATCACCGTGCACGCCAAAAAGCCGGATGCCCCGCGCTACCACACGAGCACACCCGGCAAGTTCGCCGACTTCGTGAGCAACAGCAAGAACGCCCTGGAGGAGCGCTTCCACGATGTCCGGATCGAAACCGATGGCGCCGTGGGCATCGTGTATTTCGATTTTGAGTTCCTGCTCGACGGCAAGGTGCAGAACCGCGGCGCCGAGACCTGGCAGATGGTCCGCACCGATGATGGCTGGAAGATCGCGGCCATGCTTTACTCGTCGAACTTCTGAAGGGCGACTGAGGTAGCCATGCGCGTAGATCGCAGCGTCACGCTGTCGCCGGCCATGGCGTGGGTCGCCGGCTTGCCCATCCTGGGCTGCATGATGGTGATGAGCCTGCCCGCGCTGGCCGACGAGCGAGTGCTCGCGTTTCGCTTGTTTTACGCCGTGGCTTACCTGTTCTGGATCGTGCCGCTAGGCTGGCTGCAACGCTGGCTGTGGCGGCGTGGCGCCGGCTGGTGGGCCATGGCGGGGGTACTCCTGCCGGTGACGTACGCCATGTCCGTCGGTAACGCGCTGCTGGCCCTGACCTTCATCGCCAGCGAGAAGATGCGGGCGCAGGCCGGTGTTGCCTGGATCTTCGGTGGCCTTGATGGGTGCTGGCTGGCGCTTATCGCCTTTTGCGGCTTCCAGGCGATCGTGCTGCACCGGGCCGCGCTGGCCCTTGAAGGCGAGCGACTTCACCAGGCCGCACAGGCAGCGCGCGATGCGGAACTACGTGCCCTGCGTTACCAACTCCAGCCGCACTTCCTGTTCAACACACTCAATGCCATCTCGGCCCTGGTGCACGACGACCGGCCACGCGACGCGACGCGGATGATCGCCCGGCTCGGTGACTTCCTGCGTACGACGCTGGAGGAGACGCCAGGCCATGAGCACACCGTGGCGGACGAGATTGCCCTGACAGCCGCGTATCTGGATATCGAGAAGGCGCGCCTTGGTGAACGCCTGCACATCGAGACCTATACGGCGCCAGGTACGCTCGAGGCGCGCGTGCCCTATCTGCTGCTGCAGCCGCTGGTCGAAAATGCGGTGCGCCATGGCATTGCGCCGCGCACGGTACCCGGTACGATCGCCATCCGCTTCGAAGGCGATGGCCATGAATTGCGAGTGAGCGTGGCCAACGATGCAACCGACGTCACGGAGGGCGCGATGGGGGTTGGACTGGCGAATGTGCGTGCCCGGCTCGAAGCGCTTTATCCGGACAACCACCACATCGTCGTTGGCCCTGAGAGTGGCCGCTGGCGGGTGCGGATCACGCTCCCATGGGTGGTCGCCACAACGCTAACGGAGGCGGCGGCGTGATCCGCGTCGCCGTGGTCGATGACGAGCCGCTGGCTCGCAGCGGCGTGCTTGCGCGCCTGCGTGTCGAGCCCGATGTCACCGTCGTTGGTGAATGCTCGGACGGGCATGGGCTGGCCGCATTGCGCCGCGACCGGGTCGATGTCGCCATCGTTGATGTGCAGATGCCCGGGCTCAACGGCCTCGACGGGCTTGCCGCCATTCCTCGCGACGAACGCCCGCTGGCGGTCTTGTTGACGGCGCACGATTCGTTCGCTATCCGGGCGTTTGAACTCGAGGCAGTCGATTACCTGTTGAAACCCATCGATGACGAGCGCTTTGCCGAAGCGCTGGAACGCGTTCGCCGAAAGCTGGGTCACGAAGTGCGGCCTGTACCGGCCGAGCGTTTTGCCATCCGTATTGGCGCGCGTCTTTCCTTCGTGGAGGTCAACGCCGTGACGTGGATCGAGGCCGATGGCGACTATGCGGCGCTGCACGCGGACGGACAGCGCCACCTGCTGCGCGAATCGCTGCAAGAGCTGTCACGCAAGCTGGATCCTGCGCGCTTCCTGCGCGTGCATCGTTCGGCCATCGTCCGCGTGGACCAGATTGCCGAAATGCTGCCCCGCCCCAACCGCGATGCGGTGCTTCGCCTGCGCGACGGCACCACGCTCAGGGCGAGCCGTACCTACATCGACGCTCTCATGGCTGCGCTGAATCGCGTGGCTTAGCGTCGGCCAGCGGCAGGTCCGAATCGGTCCAGCCGCCACCCAGTGCACGAATCAGGCTGGCGCTGGCCAGCAAGCGATCACGGCGGACCTGCAGCGAGGCCTGGGCGTTCGATAGCGCAGTGGCCTGCGCTGTCACCACTGTCGTGTAATCCACGGTACCGGCCTGGTATTCATTGCGGGCGACCGTCTCGGCCTGCCGGGCCAGGCGCAACGCGTCATCCTGGGCAACGGCCTGGTTGCCCAGGACGCGGATCGACGAAAGCTCATCCTCTACGTCCTGGAAGGCGGCGAGCACGGTCTGGCGATAGTTCGCGACGCTTTGGTCATATGCCGCGCGAGCCGCTGTCACCTGGGCCGATCGCGCGCCCCCATCGATCAGGGTCTCGCTGGCCGATGCCGCCAGCGACCAGATCGCATTGCTGGCGCTGAACAGCTTGCCGAGGCCGGAGTAGCCGGCTTGACCGGTCAGGCTCAGCGTGGGGTACCACGCTGCCTGGGCGACGCCGATCAACGCGTTCTGCTGCTGCATGGTGCGTTCGGCTTCGGCGATATCGGGGCGGCGCTGGAGCAGGGTGGAGGGCACCATCCCCGGCACATCCGGCAAGGTGATCTCCAGCGGCCGTACCGCGATGGAGAGCTCTGATGGCGGCTTGCCGACCAGCAACGCGATGGCATGCTCGTACTGTGCGCGCAACTGCCCGGTGGCGATGGCCGAGGCGCGCGCTGTCGCCAGTTGGGTCTGTGCGGTGATGACGTCTGCACGCGATACCGTGCCCGCCGTGTATTGGTTCTGGGTGATCGTGAGGCTGCGCTCGTAGGCCTTCGTGGTTTCATCGAGCAATTGCGCCAGGGAGTCCTGGTAGCGCAGTTCCATGTAGTCGGAGACAAGCTCGGCCTGGGCGGACAGCGTCAGGTCTGCGAGCTCCGCGGCGCTCGCCTGCGCCGCGGCCTTGTCGCTTTCCACCTGGCGGCGCACCTTGCCCCACAGGTCCGGTTCCCATGAACCGCTCAGCTCCACGGAGCGCGATGAACGCGTGGTCGCGGAGCCAGTGGTGCTGCTGGATCGCTGCCGGCTCGCTGCTGGCGAAAGCGCCACGGTCGGTGAATAGCCGGATCGCGCCTCGGCGACCACCGCCGTCGCCTGGCGATACGCGGCCTCATAGGCCTTGAGGTTCTGGTTGTTCACGGCCACCTGGGCCACCAGGGCATCCAGGTCCTTGTCGCCGTACACGGACCACCAGGCACCGCGGGATGCGCCATCGCCAGGTTGCGCTGCCAGCCAGCCCTGCGGGGCCTCCTTGAAAGCAACCGGCGTGGGCGCCGAAGGGCGCACGTAGTCGGGCCCCACGGCGCAGGCCGCCAGGGCCGCAGTGGCTGTGGTAAGGGAGAAGGTGCGGATAAAAGTGTTCATGCGGTAGTTTCCGGCAGGGCCGTGCCCGGGAATACCCGGTGCCAGAAGCCCTTGGAGCGGTGGCGGGCGCGGTCGATGTACAGGTAGATGACGGGCGTGGTGTACAGGGTGAGCAATTGGCTCACCACCAGGCCGCCGATGATCGAGATACCCAGCGGCCGGCGCAGTTCCGCGCCCATGCCGTGGTCGAGCACCAGCGGCAGGGCGCCGAGCAACGCGGCGCAGGTGGTCATCAGGATGGGGCGAAAGCGCAGCAGGCAGGCCTTCTCGATCGCTTCCAGGGGAGCGAGGCCTTCGTTGCGTTCGGCATCCAGGGCGAAGTCCACCATCATGATGGCGTTCTTCTTCACGATACCGATCAGCAGGAACACACCAATGAGTGCGATCACGCTGAACTCCGTGTTGGTCAGCAGCAGCGCAAGCACGGCGCCGACGCCGGCCGATGGCAGTGTGGAGAGGATCGTGAGCGGGTGGACGTAGCTTTCGTACAGCACGCCGAGCACCGCATAGACCGCAAGCAACGCCGCGCCGATGAGCAACGGCATGGTGGCGATAATCGATTGCGAACGTCCCGCGGTGCCACTGAAGGAGCCGTGGATGGAGACGGGCATGCGGATATCCTGCGTCGCCTTCTCGATCGCCGCGGTCGCATCTTCCAGGTTCGCGCCGGGCGCCAGGTTGAACGAGAGCGTCGCGGCGACCGCCTGGCCCTGGTGGTTCACCTGCACCGGGGTCTTCGCGTCGGTGAGCCTGGCAAACGCCGTCAGCGGCACCATGGTGCTGGCACCGGTGCTCACGGCCGCGCCGCTGGATGTGCCGCCGCTGGTTGAGATGCTATTCGTGGCGGCGTTGGTCACCGATGCGCTCGTGGTGGTCGTGCGCGTCGCGGAGCTCACCGTATTGGACGTGGCGTTGGTGGACGACGTACCGCTGGCAGCCTCGCCCGAACTGCTGATGTACACGCCGCGTACCGATGACGGGTCCTGCAGGTACTTTGGGGCCAGCTCCATCACCACGTGGTACTGGTTCTGCGCCTTGTAGATGGTGGATACCGTGCGCTCACCGAACGCGTCGTAGAGGGTGGCATCGATGATGTCGGGGGTAAGGCCAAGGCGTGCGATGGTCGGGCGGTCCAGCTCCAGCCTGGTTTCCAGGCCGCCGGTCTGCTGGTCGGAGCTGACATCCACCAGGAGTTTGTTCTTCTTGAGCTCATCAAGCAGCTTCTGCGACCAGGTGCGCAGTAGCGTGCTGTCGTCGGACTGCAGGGTGTACTGGAACTGCGCGAAGCTCTGCCGGCCACCGATGGAAAGGTCCTGCATCGGGAACATCATCAGCGTGGCGCCCGGAATTTTCGCCAGCTTGGGCCGCAGGCGCGCCATCACCTCGAACGCCGAGGCATTGCGCTCGTCCAGCGGCTTGAGCGTCACGTTGACGTTGGCCGTGCTGGTGCCACGGCCGCCGGTGAAGCCCAGCACGTTCTGCACCGCAGGATCGGCCTGGACTATCGCCTGGGCCTGCATGAGCTTCTTGCGCATGGCCTGGAACGACGTGCTCTCGTCCGCGCGGATGCCACCCATCATCACGCCGGTATCCTGCTGCGGGAACAGGGTCTTCGGCACCACGATGAACATGGCCACCGAGGCGGCGATGGTGAGGAAGAAGGTCATCAGCACCGGGAACGGGTGCGCGAGTGCGCGGTGCAGGGTACGCCGGTAGAGCTCGAATACCTTGTCGATGGCACCGCCTACCCAGCGCGAAACACGGCCGGGCTCGCGATGCGGGCGATCGCGCAGCATCAGCGAGCAGAGCATGGGCGTGGTGGTCAGCGCCAGCACCAGCGAAAGGCCGATCGCCACCGTCAACACCATGGCGAACTCGCGGAAAAGACGGCCCACGATATCGCCCAGAAGCACGATCGGAAGGAACACCGCGACCAGCGACAGACTCATCGACAACACCGTGAAGCCGACCTCGCTGGCACCCTTCAGCGCTGCCTGGACGCGGGGCATGCCGGCCTCGCGGTGCCGGGTGATGTTCTCCAGCACGACGATCGCATCATCGACCACGAAGCCCGTGGCGATGGTGAGTGCCATGAGCGAGAGGTTATCCAGTGTGTAACCGCACAGGCGCATGATGCCGAACGTGCCGAGGATGGAGACCGGCACGGCTACGGCGGGAATGATGGTGGAGCGCCAGTCGCGCAGGAACGCGAGCACCACCAGCACGACGAGCACCACGGCGACGATCAGGGTCAGCTCGGTGTGCGACAGCGAAGCACGAATGGTGCTGCTGCGGTCGCTGGATATGGCCAGCTTGGTCCCCTGCGGAAGCGCCGCTTCAAGCTGCGGAAGCACTGCGCGGATATGGTCCACGGTATCGACGATGTTGCCGCCGGGCTGCTTGAAGATAAACAGCAGGATGCCGTGCTCGCCGTTGACGAGGCCTTCGTTGCGAAGGCTCTCCACGGAGTCATCCACATCGGCGACATCGGACAGGTGCACCGGCCGGCCATCGCGCCACGCGATCACCAGGTCGCGGTAATCCTTCGCTTCCGTTGCCTGGTCGTTGGCGTAGAGCTGGTAACGCAGCGTGCCATCGTTCACCACGCCCTTCGCGCTGTTCGCGTTAGCGGCGGAGAGGGCCGCACGCACATCTTCAAGCCCGAGCCCGTACTTGAACACCTTGTCGGGATTGAGCTCCACGCGCACCGCCGGAAGCGAACCGCCGTTGAGGTCCACGTTGCCCACGCCCTGCACCTGTAACAGGCGCTGCTGCAGGATATTGGAGGCCTGGTCGTACAACTGCCCTGCCGTGAGGTTCTTCGACGTCATGGACAGGATCATGATCGGCGCATCGGCCGGGTTGAACTTGCGGTACGTGGGGTTGGAGCGCAGCGACGCCGGCAGGTCGGCGCGTGCACCGTTGATCGCGGCCTCTACATCCCGTGCGGCGCCTTCGATATCGCGATCCAGCCCGAACTGCATGATGATGCTCGACGTACCCGTGCTGCTGGTCGAGGTCATCTCGGTCACGTCAGCGATCTGGCCCAGCCGGCGCTCCAGCGGCGCGGCCACGGTCGCTGCCATGGTTTCCGCGCTTGCACCGGCCATCTGGGCCTGCACGCGGATGGTCGGGTAATCGACGTTCGGCAGCGGCGCGACCGGCAGGAAACGGAACGCGATGGCGCCGGCGACCGCGATGGCCGCGGTCAGTAGCAGCGTGCCGACCGGGCGGCGGATGAAGGGGGCGCTGAGGTTCATGCGCCACCCTCGGCTGGATCGAGCACGTAACCGCGCTCACGCAGCTTGCGCGCACCCAGGTCCAGGGCCAGGTACACCGCCGGCGTGGTGAAGAGCGTAAGCAGCTGGCTCACCAGCAGGCCGCCGATCATGGCCACGCCCAGCGGGTGGCGCAGTTCGGAGCCGCTGCCAGTGCCCAGGGCGAGCGGCACCGCGGAGATCAGCGCTGCCATGGTGGTCATCAGGATGGGGCGCAGGCGCAGCAGGCAGGCTTTATGGATCGCCTCGCGCGGCGGCAAGCCTTCTTCGCGCTCTGCGCTGAGCGCGAAGTCGATCATCATGATCGCGTTCTTCTTCACGATGCCGATCAACAGCACCAGGCCGATGATGCCGATGATATCCAGGCCCGAGCCGGTCACTTCCATGGCGAGCAGGGCACCGATGCCGGCGGAGGGCAGGGTGGAGAGGATGGTGAGCGGGTGGATGAAGCTCTCGTAGAGCACGCCCAGCACCACATACATCACCAGCACGGCCGCCAGCACCAGCCAGAGCTCGTTGGACAGCGAGGACTGGAACGCATCCAGCGCCCCCTGGAAATTCAGGCCGAAGCTATCCGGTAACGCGATCGCCTTCTGCGCATCGCGCACGGCATCCGCCGCACTGCCCAGCGAGGCGCCGGGGGCGAGGTTGAACGAGATGGTGGTGGCCGGGAACTGGGCGAGGTGGCCGACCTGGATCGGCTTGTGGTCGACCACGACCTTGGCGATGGCCGAGAGCGGCACCTGGCCGGTGTCCGACGTCGACGAGGGCAGGTAGATCGAATCCAGCGTCTTCAGCCCGCGGTTGCCCGCCGGGTCCATCTGCAGGATCACACGCATCTGGCTCGATTGGGTGAACACGGTGCTGACGATGCGCTGGCCGAAGTTGTCGTAAAGCGCGTTATCGATGGTCGCCAGCGTGATACCGAAACGTGCGGCGCTGGCGCGGTCCACCTGCACGGTGGCGGCGAGCCCGTTGTCCTTCAGGTCGGCGGTGACGTCGGTAAGCACATCGGATTTGCGTAGCTCGGCCAGCAGTTTCGGGGTCCATGTGGAGAGCTCGGACTGGGTCGGGTTGGACAGGATGAACTGGTACTGCGTGGCGCTCACCTGGGTATCCACGGTGAGGTCCTGCACCGGCTGCATGTACAGGGTGATGCCGGTGACATCGCGGGTCTCGTCCTGCAGGCGGCGGATCACATCATCGATCGGTGCACTGCGCTCGTCCTTCGGCTTCAGGTTGATCTGGAAGCGGCCGGAATTCAGCGTGGCATTGGTGCCGTCCACGCCGATGAACGACGAGAGGCTGACCACGTCGGGATCCTTCAGTACGGCCTCGGCAAGGGCGACCTGTCGCTTGCGCATGTCGGCGTACGAGATGGACTGGTCAGCCTGGGTGATGCCCTGGATGACGCCCGTATCCTGGCTGGGGAAGAAGCCCTTGGGCACCACCAGGTAGAGCATGGCCGTGATCAACACCGAGCCGATCGCCACGCCAAGGGTGACCCACATGTGGTCCAGCGCGATGGTGAGCAGACGGTCGTAGCCATGGACGATGCGATCGAACCAGCTTGTCTTCTCTGGCGCCGCTTCGACAGCCTGCGGTGCCGGGTGGTGGCGGAGCAGGCGCGCGCAAAGCATCGGCACAAGGGTAAGCGAGACCACGGCGGAGATCACGATGGTGACCGCCAGGGTTACGGCGAACTCAAAGAACAGGCGGCCGATGACATCGCTCATGAAGAACAACGGGATCAGTACGGCAAGCAACGAGATCGTCAGCGAGATGATGGTGAAGCCGATCTCGCCCGAGCCCTTCAGCGCGGCCTCCATCGGGCGCATGCCCTGCTCGATATACCGGCTGATGTTCTCGATCACCACGATGGCGTCGTCGACGACGAAGCCCGTGGCGATGGTGAGCGCCATCAGCGAGAGGTTATCCAGGCTGAAGCCCCATAGGTACATCGCGGCGAACGTGCCCACGAGCGAGAGCGGGACGGAAAGGCTGGGAATGATCGTGGCGCGTACGTTGCGCAGGAACAGGAAGATCACCATCACAACCAGGCCCACGGCCAGCGCCAGCTCGAACTCCACGTCCTCGACCGAGGCGCGAATCGTGTTGGTGCGGTCGGTGAGCACGGCGACGTGCACGGACGATGGCAAGCTCGCTTCCCACTGCGGCAGGGAGGCCTTGATGGCATCGACCACCTTGATCACATTGGCGCCGGACTGGCGCTGTACGTTGAGGATGATGGCGGGCGTGGTGTTCATCCACGCGCCCAGCTCCTCGTTTTCGGCGCCCTGAACCACGGTCGCGACATCGCGCAGATGCACCGGGCGGCCGTTCTTGTAAGCGATCACGGTATCCAGGTAATCGTTCGGATCCTGGATCTGGTCGTTCGCATCGATGGTGTACGCGCGCGAGGGGCCGTCCACCGAACCCTTTGGCGTATTGACGTTGATGTTATCCAGCGTGGTGCGCAGGTCATCGATATTCAGCCCATAGGCGGACATCGCACGGATGTTCGCCTGCACGCGGATGGCGGGCTTGTTGCCGCCGCTGAGCGTGACCAGGCCCACGCCGGCCATCTGCGAGATCTTTTGGGCGATGCGCTGGTCCGTGAGCGTCTGCACCTGCGTGAGCGGCATGGTGGGCGAGGTGATCGCCAGGGTCATGATCGGCGCATCGGCCGGGTTCACCTTGGCGTACACGGGCGGGGCGGGCAGGTCGGAGGGCAGCAGGTTGCTCGCGGCATTGATCGCCGCCTGCACCTCCTGTTCGGCCAGGTCTAGCGACACATCCATATCGAACTGCAGCGTGACCACCGAGGCGCCCGACGACGAGTTCGATGACATCTGCTTAAGGCCGGCCATCGTGCCCAGCTGGGTTTCCAGCGGCGCGGTGACGGCCGAGGTCATCACATCCGGGCTGGCGCCGGGGTAGAAGGTCTGCACCTGGATCGTGGCGTATTCCACCGAGGGCAGCGCCGATAGCGGCAGGAAGCGGTACGCGACGATGCCGACGACCAGCAGTGCCGCCATCAGCAGCGTGGTTGCCACCGGGCGGAGGATGAAGAGGCGGGACGGATTCATGGGGCGGCCGTGGCGGTGGCCTTCCCACGGGTCTTCCCTTGGGCCTTCCGGGTGCCCTCGCCCTGGCTCGCCGCCTGTGCGCTACCTGGGACGGTCACCCTGGCGCCGTCGCTCAGGTGGTCCGCGCCATCGACGACCACGGTGTCGCCTGCGGCCAGGCCCGCGGTGACCGCGACCTGCCCGCTGGCGGACGGGCCAAGCGTGACCTTGCGCAGCGCCACCGTGTGGTCATCCTTAAGCAGGTAAACGAACGTGCCGGGCGAGCCCGTCTGCACCGCGGTGCTCGGGATCGTGACCGCATTGCGTAGTGTGCGGACCAGCAGGGTGGCGTTGACAAACTGATTGGGAAATAGCGCGCCCTTGGGGTTGGCGAACATCGCGCGCAGCTTCACGGTGCCCGTGGAGGTATCGACCTGGTTATCGATGGTGTCGAGCGTGCCGCTGGAAAGCTGTGTCGTGAACGTACGATCCCACGCGGTCACCGTGCGTGCCTTACCGTCGTCGCTCGGTTCCAGCACCTGCGAGAGGTCATCTTCGGGGAGGGTGAACACCACCGAGATCGGATCGGTCTGGGTCACCACCGCCACGCCATCGGTATCCGATGAGGTGACGTAGTTGCCCACGTCCACCTGGCGCAAGCCAACCCGGCCATCGATCGGCGAGACGATTCGCGCATAGGTGAGGTTGAGCTTTTCGCTATCGACCTGGGCCTGGTCGGTGCGTACCGTGCCTTCGTACTGGTGCACGGTCGCCAGCGCGGTATCCACCGTCTGCTTCGAGGTGGAATCCTGCGCGGCAAGCTGCTGGTAGCGCTTGTAGTCGAGCCGGGCATTCTCCAGCAGGGCCTGGTCCCGCTGCAGCTGGCCCTGGTACTGCGCCAGTGCGACCTCATAGGGCCGCGGATCGACCTGGGCAAGCACGTCACCCTTCTTCACTACCTGGCCTTCCTTGAACGGGATATCCGTGAGGTAGCCGTTGATCTGCGACTTCACCGTGGCGGTGGCCAGGGAGGTGACCGTGCCAAGGGAATTCAGGGTCACCGGGATATCGCCGATCGTGGCTTTCGCCACGCCCACCGAGGCGCTCGCCTGGCGCATTCCCTTGGGCTGCGCTGCGCTGCCAAGGACGCGCCACACGATGATCGCGGCGACGATGGCGACGATGACGAGCAGCCAGGGCCAGAGGCGGCGCGGTCGGTGGGCGGGGGTGACGGGCGGTACGGTGGGCGTGGGCATGGCGAGGCATCAGACCGGGGACAATGTCGGCAAGGTGCGCCGCGCGCATGCATGAGTCAATGTAACTTGTTGATATTGATGCTAAAAGACACACTGTGTCAGTTTCGACATGAAGCCGGGTAACGGTAGTCTCGCGAGTGCTCTTATCGCAGAATGGCGCGAACCTTCGCTGGACATGACGTGCAAGCAGCCCACCTACTCCTCGTGGAAGACGACGCCGAGATCCGGGGCACGCTGGCGGAATTCCTGCGCGGCAAGGGCTACGTGGTCGATGAGGCCGAAAGCGGCGAGCAGGCCATGGCCCATCTGGAGAGCCCGGGCATCGACCTGGTGCTGCTCGATGTGATGCTGCCTGGCATCGATGGCCTGGAGGTGTGCCGGCGCATACGCGCGAAGGGAGGCCCGCGCATCATCATGCTGACCGCGCTGGGGGAAGCTACCGACAAGGTGGTCGGGCTCGAGATCGGTGCGGATGATTACGTCACCAAGCCCTTCGACCTGCGTGAGTTGCTTGCCCGCGTGCGCGCGATGCTGCGCCGTGCAGCGGGCGAGGCGACACCGGGCGGCAGCGCGCCCGCCGCCGATAGCGGTGATGTCGTCCTGCGCTTCGCGGGCTTCTCCTTCTTCCCCTATCGCCGGTTCGTTCGTTCGGCCGCCGGCGTACGCATCCTGCTCACTGGCACGGAGACCGATCTGCTGCTGGCACTGTGCAAGCACCCGCGCCAGGTGTTGTCACGCGATGAACTGATCGCCCTGACGCGCGGCGAGGCGTTCCCGATCTCGGCGCGCTCGGTGGACCTGCTGGTGAGTCGCCTGCGCCGCAAGCTGGCGACAAACGATCCCCTGGATAACCCCATCCGTACCGTGCGCGCCGATGGATACGTGCTGCATGCCGACGTGGCCCAGGCATGATGCGTCGCTTCTTCTCCACCACCATCGGCCAGATCCTTGCGATCGTCGCCACGGCATCCGCGGCGACCTTCTGCCTCTTCTTGCTGCTGCTCATGCTGTTGTACCCACACGTGCCGCCGGCGCCACCGTGGCCGTGGCAGGCCGCGTACCGTGTGGAAGCACTGGTGGATACCTTGCGTGACGTGCCCGCACGCGATTACCCCGCGATCCTCGCGGCGCCGCATGCACCGCTGACCGAAGCGCGCCTTCTGATGGCGCCGCCCGTGTGCGACGAGCTGAGCAACGAGACGCGCGAGCTGGAGGCCGTACTCAACGAAGGCCTGTCGCCAGGCATGGGGCCCGCGACGGTTCGCGTATGCAGCGGCGCGCCGGAGCAGACCGCCACGCAGGTCCTGGTGCGCATGGGTGAGCAGACACTGGCCCTGCGCACGCACACCGCTTCACCGAGGCAGCCACACCTGACGTTTCCGTTCGTGGGTGCGGTGCTCTTCCTGTGCGTCGGGGTCGCAGCGATGTCCACGTGGGCGGTATGGCGGGTGATCCGTCCGCTGCGCCGCCTTTCCGACAGCGCCGACGCCTTTGGGCGCGACATGGCCGTGGAACCCCTGGCGGAAGAGGGACCACTTGAGATACAACGCGCCGCGACGGCGTTCAACCGCATGCAGGAACGCGTGACCCGCGCATTGAATGACCGAACCCGCATGCTCGCCGCCGTGAGCCACGACCTGCGCACTCCGCTGACGCGCATGCAGCTCGTGTTGCAGACCGCCGAACCCGGCCCGCTGCATGGGCGGTTGCTGCGCGATATCGGGCATATGCGGGTGATGGTCGACTCGGCGCTGGCGTACCTGCGTGATGCGTCCGAGGCGGAGCCGCGCGAGCCGGTGGATGTGGCGGCGCTGCTACAGGCGCTATGCGACGACTATGCGGACGGCGGTGCCGACGTGTCGTACGAGGGCATGGATGAAGCGGTCGTTTCATGCCGGCCCAACGCGGTCCAGCGCGCCATGGCCAACCTGCTCGACAATGCCGTTCAGTACGGTACCGCGGTGGTCGCAAGCGCCGAAGCGGAAAATGGCTTCATCCGCATCGCCATCAGCAACGACGGCGCAGTGATCCCAGTGGATCGCCTCGATGACATCACTGAACCGTTTGTGCGGCTCGATCCGGCACGCAACGATCGCCCCGGCAGCGTGGGCCTGGGCCTTTCCATCGTGCGCGATATCGTGGCCGACCACGGCGGCACGCTGGAAATTGCCAACCGGCCTGAAGGCAACGGTGTCATCGTTACGGTGAGGTTGCCCCGGTTCGTGTAGGGGCGGGGGATTAACCCGCCACGACCACGCGGTCGCGCCCAGCGGCCTTCGCCGCATACATCGCTTCGTCCGCCTTCATCAGCAACCGGTCCAGGTCGTAGCCAAAGGCGCTGGTACTGGCGATGCCAAAGCTGGCCGTGGCACGAACGATGGTGCGGTGTTCGCCGGAGGGCTCGCCGATGGCCACGCGCATGCGTTCCGCGCGCTCGCGTGCCTGGTTCGTGGTGGCGTTGCGTAACAGTACGGCGAATTCCTCACCACCCAGGCGGCCGAACACGTCGCTCTCGTCCAGGCAATCCCGGCACTCGGCCGCCACGCGCAGCAGCACCCAGTCGCCCTCGGCGTGGCCGTGGGTATCGTTGATCTGCTTGAAGTGATCCAGGTCGAACAGTACGAGCGAGATCGGCTCCGCGCTGCGCGACCCGTCGACAAGGGCCGCCGTGCACAGGTCGACGAAATGCTGGCGATTACTGATGCCCGTAAGGCTGTCGTGGCGCGCCATGCGCATGAAGCGCCGCTGCGAGCGCCGTGTGCGGATAAGCCAGAGGATGATGCCGCCCGTGACCGTCAGCGACAGCAGGAAGTAAAGCCGGCTGGTCTCGGCATCGTGCTTGTCCGCTTTCCGCTGCAGGTGAAGGATCTGGTTCTGCTTGTCCAGTGTGTCCGCCTCGGTGCGGCTGGCGGCGACCTCCTGCTTGACCATCTGGTAAGCCAATGCGCGGGCGCCGACATCGTCGAGGTGTGCTTTGTCCGCTTCTGCGTGCCGTTCGAGCCACAGGGTGGCCGAACGCCAGTCCCCACGTTTCTTCGCGACCAGGTAGGCCGTTTCCGTCGCCGATACGTACGGATCGGAGAACTCTCCCGCAATGGAAGAGCGGACGGCGGCAAGGGCATAGCGATCGGCCAGGGCCACGTTGCCGGCCTGCCACTGCGCGCGCGCCAGTAGCGATTCGTACTGGGATACCTGCATGGGCTGCGCATCGTGGCGCACCGACTCATAGTAATGATCGAGCAGCGCGACGGCGGTAAGGGGATGGCCGCGTTGGATCGCGCTCTCGGCAATATCGGCGCGTAGCTCATTCGCCGCGATCATCTCGCCGGCACGCTGGCACTCGGCGACCCACTGGGTAAAACGGGCATCGTCGCCATCGATACGGCCGCCGCGGTACAGCGCGTGTACGAAGATGGCGTTGCTCTTGCAGATGCTCGAGGGGGTATCGGCAATGTCGATGGCACGCGAGGCATAGTCGCGGGCGAGGTCGTACTGCCCAGCCATGATGAGCAGCTGCGCGGCCTCGGCAAGGGCCTGGTAGCGCGCGTGGCTATCCTCGATGCCCGGCAGTGCCGCCACCATGGCATCGAGACGGACGAAGGCATCCTGATAGTGCCGGCCCACGCCAAGGATATTCACCAGTGTCGCGGTGGCCCGCAAGCGGAGGACCTTGTCGTGCGCCTGGTCCGCGATCCGCTCCAGCGCGGGCGTGGCCTTCGCGTGATCGCCCGCATACGCCAGCTGCCACGCTTCCAGGTAGGCCAGGTGCATCTGCGTGGCGGGCGACATCTGGCCACGCGAAGGGGCGAGCCGTTGCAGCGTGGCCACGAACGCAGGGTGGTCGGAGGTCTTGGTGGCGTCGGCAACGGTGAGCGTGGCCTCGGCGTTTTCGCCAGCGCGCAGCTGAGCGCGTCCATCGCCGGCGTAGAACGCCAGCGTGGCAAGGGCGACCGCCGGTAGGCATCGGCGGAACAAACGCAACGACACGTCCGTGCGTGGCCGCGCGCTTAGCAGCGCGCGCCGTCTGGCACGGAAGAAACGATCCCGATTGGCATGGCATCCCCAAATAAGCGCTGGCAAGCCCCCCGGTCTGCCTGGCGCAAAACGATCATAACGTGCTGCCCACGGCCCGGCGTGATGATCCACCGGCCTGGCGCACCGCCCTCAAAACGCCACGGATCGGCCCGAAGGCCGCCGCATGCGCTCCCCACTCTCGCAGCACGCCCCACGGACTGACCCCATGACCCGCCTGCCCGGACTGGACACCCTGCGCGCCATCGCCATCGTGTGGGTGATGCTGTTCCACAGCTACCTTATCGGCGGGCTGGGCGAAAACTTTGGCGTGCTTGAACGCTCCGGCTGGATGGGGGTCGACCTGTTCTTCGTGCTGAGTGGCTACCTGATTGGCTCGCAGGTGTTCGTCGCCCTGCGTGACACAGGGCGGCTGGACATGAAGGCGTTTTACGAACGGCGTGCTTTCCGCATCCTTCCGGCGTACGTCGTGGTGCTGGGCCTGTACCTCGCGTGGCCGCTGTGGCGTGAAACCCCGCTGATGCAACCTGCTTGGCAGTTCGCCACCTTCACGTTCAACCTTCTCTTCGACGCGCCGCAGCGATATGCCTTCTCCCATGTGTGGTCGCTGTGCGTAGAGGAGCACTTCTACCTGGTGTTCCCGCTGCTGGCGATCGTCCTGGCCGGCCGGCTGACGGCGACGCGCTTCATCCTCCTCTGCGCGGCGGTGGTGGTGGGTGGCATCGCGCTGCGTGCGTGGCTCTGGCAGGTGCACCTGGGGCCGCTGGAAGACGCCGGCGACCCCATCGGGCCGATGTACCTGCGTTACCTGTACTACCCCACGTATTCACGCCTCGATAGCCTGCTTGCGGGCGTGGCCGTGGCGGCATGCGCGGTGTTTCGCCCGACATGGCTGGCCTGGGGGCAGCGCCGGGGTGCGGCGCTGCTGGGCGCCTCGGCCCTGCTGCTCACCGGCTGCATCGCGTTCTTCGACGGCAGCCGGCTCGGCTTCTGGCAGAACGCAGTCGGCTACCCGCTCGTGGCCCTTACGATGGCCGGCTTCGTCGGGATGGCAACGGGCAGTACGTGGCTGGCCCGGTGGCGCATCCCTGGCGCGGGTTGGCTGGCGCGTGCCTCGTACAGCCTGTACCTAAGCCATAAGGGCGCCTTCATGCTCACCGTGGCCCTGCTGGACGGGCGGCTGGACGGCCATCCGGCGTGGCGCTTCATCGCCTTCGCCCTGGTGGTGCTCGCCGTGGGCGCAACCCTGCACTACGGCGTGGAACGGCCATGTTTGCGTTGGCGCGAGCGCCGTTCCGCTACACTACGCGGACCCAGGGTGATCCAAGGCGCCAGCGCCGCGGATTGAAACGGGAATCCGGTGACCCGCAGGCCGCGTGCCTGCGCCATTCCGGAGCTGCCCCCGCAACGGTAGGCGAGTTGAAGGGGCTGGCAGAAGCCACTGTGCCGTTCGCGGCATGGGAAGGCGCCAGCCCTTGCAGGTAACCCCTGCGCTCGCGAGCCCGGAGACCGGCCCACGTGGTATCACCGGACAGGCGGAGGGCCCTGGTCGCGGGTGGCCCGACTCCGTTCGCCGTCGCTTGCACCTTGCCCACGTCCGTCCCTCGCATCCAATACCGCGCGGGTAGGCGCGGTCTGCAGGGAACTACAACGTGTCGCTCCATTCGTCCCGCCTCGCCCTGGCCATCGCTCTTGCGATGACCGCTCCCGTCGTCGCCCACGCCGACGACGCACCCTCCACCGACCTGGACAAGGTCGTCGTCACCGCCAGCCGCACCGAGCAGACCCTGAACCAGGTGCTCTCGGCATCCACCGTGATCGATCGCGCCGATATCGAACGCCTGCAGCCGCGCTCGCTCGCCGATCTGCTGCGCACCACGCCGGGCGTATCGATCGCCAACAACGGTGGTCCGGGCAAGGCCACGTCGGTATTCATGCGTGGCACCGAATCCGACCACGTGCTGGTGCTGGTCGATGGCGTGAAGATCGGTTCGGCGACCTCCGGTACCGCCGCATTCCAGGACATCCCGGTCGACCAGATCGAGCGGATCGAGATCGTGCGCGGCCCGTACTCGAGCCTGTATGGCTCCGATGCGCTGGGCGGCGTGATCCAGATCTTTACCCGCCACCCGCAGGGCGCGTTCGTGCCGAACCTTTCCGTGGGCGTGGGCAGTTGGTCGACATTGCGCGGATCGGCCGGCTTCGCGGGCCGCGGCGCGAATGGCTGGTATTCGGTGGAAGCCAGCCACGACCAGACCCATGGCATCAACGCGTGCCGCGGCAAGCCCAGCCCGGGCGGTGGCGGTTGTTACACCTACGAGCCGGATGACGATGGTTACCGCAACAATGCGCTCTCGTTGAAGGGCGGCTGGCGCTTTGACGAGCAGTGGGATGCCGATGCCAGCGCCACCCGCAGCGAAGGCCACAACTATTACGACGGCACCAGCAGCAACTACGCCGAGTCGGCGACGCAGACCGTGGGCGGCCGTCTTCGCTACCGTCCGGCGCAGGACGCACTGGTGACGCTGAACGTCGGTCGCAGCCTCGATCTGTCGACGGACTACGAGAACGGCGTCTACGCCGATACGTTCAATACGCACCGTGACCTGGCCTCGCTGCAGGCGGATCTGGGCAAGGTCGGTGGCGCCTGGGGCCTCACGACACTGGGTTTCGACTGGCAGCGCGATCGCGTGGTCGGCAGCACGGATTACTTCGTGGATGCACGCCGTAACCACGCGCTGTTCGCCCAGTGGCAGCAGGAATTCGGCGACAACTCCATCCAGGGTAGCGTGCGCCGCGACGAGAACAGCCAGTTCGGTGGCAAGACCACGGGCAGCCTGCAGTACGGCTACGCGTTGACGAAGGATCTTCGCGTGACCGCGAGCTACGGCACCGCATTCAAGGCGCCGACCTTCAACGACCTGTACTACCCCGACTACGGCAACCCGGACCTGAAGCCGGAAACCTCGCGTAACTGGGAACTGGGCCTGCGCGGCACGCCGGGTTGGGGTAACTGGTCGGTGAATGCGTTCCAGAACCGCATCGATCACCTGATCGTGTTCGATTCGAGCCTGACCGGCCCGCTGTTCCCTTACGGTGGCGCCAACAACATCGATCGCTCGCGCATCCGGGGCGTGGAACTGGCGGCCGACACCCGGCTGGGCGACTGGCGCCTGGGCGGCAATGCCACGTGGCTCTCGCCGGAAGACGACAGCGACGATGCCACCCATGGGAACCTGTTGCCACGCCGCGCGCGCCGCACCGCCAATGTCGACCTCGATCGGAGCTTTGGCGCGTTTAGCGTCGGCGCGAGCGTCTTCGCCTCGGGCTACCGCTACGACGACACCGCCAACCTGCATCGCCTGGGTGGCTACGCACTGACCGACCTGCGCATGGCCTACGCGATCGATACCGCGTGGAACGTGGAGCTGTCGGCGAAGAACATTTTCGACCGTCATTACGAGACCGCGCGTTATTTCAACCAGCCCGGCCGCAACTGGATGCTCACGTTCCGCTACCAGCCGCGTTCCTGATTCGCTAAACGGAGGAAACCACGATGAAGCCGCTTTCCCGCCCCGCGTTCGCCGCCCTCGCCGCGCTTTTCGCCCTGGTGATGATCGGTACCCGTTTCCATCATTTCGGTGACATGTTGCACCTGCCTGATGCGTCCATGGCGTTGTTCTTCCTGGGTGGCATCTACCTGCGCAAGCACCTGGCCTTTATCGGCTTCGTGGTGCTGGCCGTATTGGTGGATTGGTACTCGGTGAGCTACGCGGGCGTGAGCGACTTCTGCATTACCGTGGCGTACTCGTTCCTGCCGCTCGCGTACGCCGTGCTCTGGTACGGCGGCCGCCTGATCGCGCCGCGCTTCGATGGTTCGCTGCGTTCGCATGGCCTGGTGTTCCTCGGGATCGTGGTATGCGCCACGCTGAGCTACGCCGTGTCCAATGGCGCGTTTTACTGGTTGGGCGGTCGCTACACGAATCCGCATATGTCGGAGTATGTCGCGCGCTTCATGCAGTGGGCCCCATTGTTCGTGCGCGCGGCCACCCTGTACGTGCTGGCGGCGCAGGTGCTGCATGCCGTGATCGGTCATTTCCTCCCGAAGGAGGGCGGCCGCGGCGCGGCCCACGCATGACGGATAAACCCGAATGGCGTGACATGGACGAAGCGTCGCGCTACCGGGACCGGGCCCAGAGAAAGAAGGAACTGGTGGACCGGCGCATCGCACGGGCCACCATCGATCGTGGCGTGCTCGTCGTGAACACGGGCAATGGCAAAGGCAAGAGCTCGTCAGGCTTCGGCATGCTGGCGCGCTCGCTAGGCCACGGCTTCCGCTGCGGTGTCGTACAGTTCATCAAGGGCAGCTTCTCCACTGGCGAGGAGGCCTTCTTCCGCAGGTTCGAAGGCGATGAACTGGATTACCACGTGATGGGCGAAGGCTATACCTGGGAGACCCAGGATCGGGAGCGCGATATCACCGCCGCCATGGCGGCGTGGGGTATCGCCGAGCGCATGCTTGGCGATGACACGTACGACTACGTGTTGCTCGATGAGCTGAATATCGCCCTGGTGAAGGGTTACATTCCGCTGGACCGCGTTGTGGCAACGCTTCTGGCCAGGCCGGAGCGGCAGCATGTGGCAATCACCGGGCGTGGCGCGCCGGATGATCTCGTGGCTATTGCCGACACCGTGACCGAGATGCGCGTCTTGAAACACGCGTTCCAGGCCGGGATCAAGGCACAGAAGGGTATCGAGCTTTGACCCGCTATTGCCCTGCCTTGCTGGTTTCCGCGCCCGCATCCGGGCAGGGCAAGACGAGCGTCACCGCGGCCCTTGCCCGTGCCCATGCTCGCCTTGGCCGGCGCGTCCGTGTGTTCAAGACCGGGCCCGATTTCCTCGATCCGATGATCCTGGCGCGGGCGAGTGGCGCACCGGTTTACCAGCTGGATACATGGATGGGCGGCGAGGACGACGTGCGCGCACGCCTGTACGACGCGGCTGGCGAGGCCGATCTCATCCTCGTCGAGGGGGTGATGGGCCTGTTCGATGGTTCGCCATCCAGCGCCGACCTTGCCGCGCGCTTCGGCCTGCCCGTGCTGGCAGTGATCGATGGCTCCGCCATGGCGCAGACCTTCGGTGCACTGACACACGGCCTGGCGACGTACCGCGATGACGTGACCGTGCAGGGCGTCCTCGCCAACCGCGTAGGCAGCGACTACCACGCCAGACTCCTGCGCGAGAGCCTGCCCCCTGCAATCGCATGGCACGGCACCCTCCCACGCGACACCGTCCCCTGCGAGAGACCCATATCGCTACCCGAACGCCACCTCGGCCTCGTCGCCGCCGATGAACTGAGTGATCTCGATGAGCGCCTCGACGCCTTGGCCGATGCCATCGCCGAGCGTTCCGTGCTTGAACTGCCGCCACCCGTGCCATTCGAGCCTGCCGCGTTCGCATCGCCAGGCGTCTCGCTCGCGGGCGTGCGCATCGCGGTGGCGCACGACGCCGCGTTTGCCTTCGTGTATCCGGCGAACCTCGATGTGCTGCGCCGCGTCGGTGCGGAGATCATCACCTTTTCGCCTCTCGCCGGCGATGCGCTGCCGATGTGCGATGCCGTGTGGTTGCCGGGCGGCTACCCCGAATTGCATCTTGCCGCGCTAGCGGCGCGTGACGATCTGCGTGGAGCCTTGCGCGCCCATGGGGATGCGGGGCGGCCGTTGCTCGCGGAATGCGGCGGCCTGCTCTACGCGCTGGATAGCCTCACTGATCGCGACGGGCAAACGGCGTCCCTCGCCGGGCTACTGGGCGGCCATGCAGCGATGCAGCCGCGCATGGCGGCACTCGGCATGCAGGCCGTTTCGCTGCCCGAGGGTGACCTGCGCGGCCATTCGTTCCATTACGCTCGTGCGACGATCGCGGCGGAACCCATCGCGATGGCGACGAATCCGAACGGCGGCCCGACAGCAGAAGCCGTCTATCGGCGCGGACGGATGACCGCAAGCTTCGTGCACTTCTACTTCCCGTCCAACCCGGACGCCGCGGCGCGCCTGTTCCTGCCGTGAGCACGGCGCTTGCCCTGTGGCTTGGTGTGGGCCTGGATGCGTTGCTTGGCGAGCCGAAGCGCTGGCATCCGCTGGAGGCCTATGGCCGCTTCGCTGGCATGCTCGAACGGCACCTGCACGCGGACACACGCATAGCCGGCGCGGTTGCCTGGTGCGTTGCCGTGCTCGTGCCTCTCGCCGTACTGGTGGTGATGCGTCGGGCCGCTCCCGCGTGGCTTGCGTTCGTGCTGGATGTGGTGCTGCTTTATGCCGCGATAGGGCGGCGCAGCCTGGGCGAACATGCGCGCCCCATTGCCGATGCGCTTGAAAGCGGCGACCTGGCGGCGGCGCGCGCCGCCGTGGGGTGGATGGTGAGCCGCGACACCACCGTGCTTGATGCGTCGCAGGTCGCCGGTGCCGCAACGGAATCCGTGCTCGAAAATGGCCACGACGCGGTGTTCGGCGCGCTGTTCTGGTTCGTCTTGCTTGGTGGGCCCGGAGCGCTGCTGTTCCGCCTGGCCAACACGCTCGATGCCATGTGGGGTTATCGCACGCCGCGGTTCCTGCACTTCGGCTGGGCGGCGGCGCGGGCCGACGATGTCTTGGGCTTCGTACCCGCGCGCCTGACCGCGTTGACGTACGCGGTGGTGGGACATTTCGATGGGGCCCTGCGTTGCTGGCGCACACAGGCGCCTCACTGGAAGAGCCCCAATGCGGGACCGGTGATGGCGGCGGGAGCAGGCGCACTTCACGTGGCGTTGGGTGGGCCCGCCCCGTACCACGGCCAGTGGCATGACCGACCCATGCTGGGCGAGGGCGATGCGCCGGGTGCAGCGAGCATGCGCGCCGCGCTTCGCCTCGTGGACCGCGGCGTTGTTGTTTGGCTTTTCATTGCGTTACTGGTTGGGATTGCTACGTATGCTTGAACACGGCGGACGTCTCGCACGCGCGGCAGCGCACTACGGCATCCCGCGCGACCGCTGGCTGGATCTCTCCACGGGCGTAAGCCCGCACGCGTGGCCCGCGCCCGCCATACCCGCTGAAGCGTGGCATCGCCTGCCGGAAGACGAGGATGATCTGCTCGACGCGGCGCGCGCGTACTACGGCTGCGAGCACCTGCTCCCGGTCGCGGGCACGCAGGCGGCGATACAGTCGTTGCCACGGTTGCGGGCCAGGTCTCGGATTGGCGTGCTCGCGCCTGGTTACGCGGAGCATGCGCATGCCTGGCGGGAGGCGGGGCATGACGTCACGTTATTGCCGATGGAGGCACTGGTGGCGCGCGCAGGCGAGTTCGATGTGGTGGTCTTTATCTCGCCGAATAATCCGACGGGCGAGCGGTTGCCGGATGCGTTCTGGCAACTCCGATCGCGCGCCAGCGCGCTTCTGCGGAAACCCGACTGGGTGGTTGTGGATGAGGCGTTTGGTGATTCGCGGCTGGACGCATTCCTGCAACCACGCGACGGCATGATCCTCCTGCGTTCCATCGGAAAGTTCTTCGGGATGGCGGGAGCACGTGCCGGATTTGTCGCCGCGTGGCCCGCGTTGCTCGATGCCTTGCGTGAGCAGCTTGGCCCCTGGGCGCTGAGTGGGCCGACGCGGTACGTCGTGGCCCGCGCCCTTCGCGATACCGTTTGGCAGGATGCGATGCGCCGCAGGCTGAAGCAGGAGAGCACATGGCTCGCATCCACGCTCGAACATGCGGGGCTGAAGCCCGCCGGGGGTACCGATCTGTTCCAGTATTGCCCCCATCCCGATGCCGCTGGCGTCTTCGAGGCGCTTGCCCGCCGTGGTGTGCTTGTACGTCTGTTCAACGAGCCTTCCGCACTGCGCTTCGGCCTGCCGCCGGACGACGTGTCGCACGGATACCTCGCCAGCGCCCTCGCGGAAATCCTTCCGTGACCGCTCGGGTCCTCATGGTCCAGGGCTGTACGTCCGATGCGGGCAAGAGCACGGTGGTGGCGGCGCTATGCCGCTGGTTGCATCGGCGCGGTGTGCGGGTCGCACCGTTCAAGCCGCAGAACATGGCGCTCAATGCGGCCGTCACCGTGGATGGCGGTGAAATAGGCCGCGCGCAGGCGGTACAGGCGCAGGCGGCCGGCGTGCCGCCGCACACCGATTTCAACCCGGTACTGCTCAAGCCGAACAGCGACACGGGTGCCCAGGTCATCGTGCACGGCCACCCGGTGGGCAACATGGACGCGGTGGGTTACCACGCCTACAAGCGCGTGGCGATGGATGCGGTACTGGCCTCGCACGCACGGCTCGCGGTGGCCTATGCGGCGATCGTCGTGGAAGGGGCCGGAAGCCCCGCCGAGGTGAACCTGCGCGAGCGCGATATCGCCAACATGGGCTATGCCGAGGCGGTGGATTGCCCGGTCATCCTCGTGGCGGACATCGACAGGGGCGGCGTGTTCGCTCACCTGGTCGGCACCCTCGCCGTGCTGTCACCGAGCGAGCGTGAGCGCGTGGTTGGCTTCGTGATCAACCGGTTCCGTGGCGATCTGGCATTGCTGCAACCGGGGCTGGACTGGCTGGAGCGCGAGACCGGCAAGCCCGTGCTTGGCGTGTTGCCTTACCTGCATGGCCTCGTGCTGGAGGCCGAAGATGCGCTCCCCCGTTCGCGCGATACCCGTGATAGCGCTCGCTTGCGCGTGGCGGTTCCCGCCCTCCCGCGTATCAGCAACCACAATGATTTCGATGCACTGCGCGCGCACCCCGACGTGGAATGCGTGTTCGTCGGTCCTGGCGATGCGTTCCCGCCGTGCGACCTGATCGTGCTGCCGGGCTCGAAGTCGACGCGTGCCGACCTTGCGTGGCTTCGCGAGCGCGGATGGGACAAGGCGATCCTCCGCCACGTGCGTTACGGCGGGAAGGTCATCGGCATCTGCGGTGGATTCCAGATGCTGGGGCGCGCGGTGCACGATCCCGACGGTATCGAAGGCCCGGCCGGATCCAGCACGGGCCTTGGCCTGCTCGACATGGAAACCACCATGGGCGCGCATAAACACCTGCATCGAATCGAAGGCACGCTCGCTGCGAGCGGCGCACGCGTAAGCGGTTACGAAATTCATTGCGGCACATCATCCGGTCCCGCACTGCAAACACCGATGACGTTAATCGGCAAACATGATGGCGCCGTGTCTGCGGATGGCCTGGTCATGGGAACCTACCTGCACGGTGTGTTCGATCATCCGGATGCGCTGGCTGCATTACTGCGTCATGCGGGTCTGGACGATGCGGCGCCGCTCGATATCCACGCGCTGCGCGATGCGTCGATCGACCGGATCGCCGATGCGATTGACGCGCACCTGGATACCCGCCGCCTCGCGGCATGGTTTGGATTGGATTGATGAAGACGCTGATACTTGGGGGAGCGCGTTCGGGCAAGAGCGCGCTGGCCGAGCGGCTTGCACGCGAAAGCGCGAAAGAAGTGACATACATCGCCACGGCACAGGCGCTCGATGGCGAAATGGCAGGGCGCATCGCTCACCATCGTGCGCGCAGGCCGACGGCATGGGCTTGCATCGAGGAGCCGCTGGCGCTCGGCGCGGTCCTTCGCGCACATGCTTCAACCGGGCGCCTGCTGCTTGTCGATTGCCTGACCCTGTGGCTGTCGAATGCGCTTGGTATTGATGACGGCACCCACTTCGACCGGGAGCACGCCGCGCTGCTTGCCGCGGTCAACGATGTCGCGCATGACATCGTTTTTGTCAGCAACGAGGTCGGCCTTGGCATTACGCCGATGGGCGAACTCACGCGCCGCTTCGTGGATGAAGCCGGGCGCCTGCATCAATCCCTTGCCGCTGCCTGCGAACGCGTGGTGTTCGTGGCCGCGGGGCTCCCCCTCGTGATGAAAGGAACGTTGCCATGAAACGCTGGATGACCGTGCCCTGCCGCGTTCCCGATCACGCGGCCGCCGCCGCGGCGGCCGAACGGCAGGACACCCTGACCAAGCCCCCGGGGTCGCTGGGACGGCTCGAAGCGCTGGCGATCCAGCTGGCTTCGTTGCAATCGCGTAAGCGGCCGCGCGTGGATCGCGTGCATATCGCCGTGTTCGCTGGCGACCATGGGGTGGCGGCGGAAGGTATTTCCGCATTCCCGCAGGCGGTTACCGGCGAGATGGTGCGCAACTTTGCCAACGGTGGCGCCGCCATCGCCGTTCTCGCGCGTGAGCTGGGCGCAACGCTCGAAGTAGTGAACCTGGGTACGGTCAACGATCCGGGCGAGATCGAAGGCGTGCGCAGGGAGATCATCGCGCCATCCACGGCCAACCTGCGCCACGTACCAGCCATGACCGATGACGAACTTGATGCAGCACTGGATGCCGGCGTTCGCAGCGTGGCGCGGGCAGCGGCTGCCGGTGCCGAGCTCTACATCGGTGGCGACATGGGCATTGGCAACACCACTGCCGCCAGCGCACTCGCGTGCGCCCTGCTGGGTGAGAAACCTGAGGCACTCGCAGGCCCGGGTACGGGTCTCGACAAGCAAGGCGTCGCGCGCAAGACAACGGTGATTGCCGACGCCCTGCGCGTTCACGGCACCATCGAATCACCACGGGAGAAGCTGCGCCACTTCGGCGGCTTCGAGATCGCGGCCCTGGCCGGCGCGTTTGTCGCGGCAGCGCAGTGCGGTGTACCCGTGCTGGTGGATGGCTTTATCGCGAGTACCGCCGCGCTCGCCGCGGTCGCGTTGCGCCCGGATGCACGCCCGTGGCTGATCTTCGCGCACCGCTCGCACGAGCGTGGCCACGGCCGCGTGCTGGATGCGCTGCAGGCGTCGCCCTTGCTCGACCTGCATATGCGCCTTGGCGAGGCCAGTGGTGCTGCCGTGGCGGTGCCGCTATTGCGCATGGCATGCACGCTGCACGGCTCCATGGCGACCTTCGCGGAGGCTGGGGTATCCGAAGCATGAGCATCGAGCTGCTGCGCCACGGCGATACCGGCCAGCGTAGCTACCGTGGGCAGCTGGATGATCCACTGACAGAACTCGGCTGGGCCCAGTTGCGTGCGGCTGTCGAAGGGCTGGCATGGGATCGCATCGTGTCGTCATCGATGGCGCGCTGCGCGCGCTTTGCCGAAGAACTCGCCAGCGCGCGTGGCGTGCCGTTGCGCATGGATGCGCGCTTCGCGGAGTATCACTTCGGGGATTGGCAGGGTGTGCCCATCGAGACCCTGGCGGAAGAGCAGGGCGACGCACTCGGCCGCTTCTGGGCGAATCCGGTGGCGCATCCGCCGCCCGGCGCGGAGACCTTCGAGGCCTTCCACGCGCGCCTTGCTGCGGCGATGGACGACGTATGCCGGGACGCCAGTGGCGCCCGTGTGCTGGTCGTGACCCACGGCGGTGCCATTCGGCTGCTGCGCTGCGTGGCCGAGCGTCGCGCCTTCGGCGACATGGCCAGCCTTGATGTGCCGCACGCCTCACTTCACCCCGTAGCCTGGGGCAGGTGATGCGCGCGGCCGTGATCGCCTTTGCGTTTCTCACGCGCCTGCCGATGCCCAAAGTGGCGTGGGACGTGCAGGCGCAGGCGGCCTCGCTGAAGTGGTATCCGGTAGTCGGCGCAGTGCTTGGCCTGATCTTCGTGATGGCCGCCTGGTGCCTGCAGCATGTGCCCGCGATCCCTGCGGCTGCGGTGATGCTTACGCTTTGGGTCGTGGTAACTGGCGCGCTACACCTGGATGGCCTGGCGGATAGCGCCGACGCATGGATAGGCGGCATGGGCGATCGCGAACGCACGCTGGCGATCATGAAGGACCCCCGCTGCGGCCCCGCCGGCGTGATGTCCCTGATCGTGGTCAGCCTCGTCAAGTTCGCAGCGCTAACCGCTGTTGTAGGAGCGGGCTTGCCCGCGATCGGCACTGGCGGTCCCCTCCCTTGGGCTCTGCTCCTGCCGCCATTACTCGCGCGCGGCGCGCTGGTCGCCCTGTTCCTCACCACCCCCTACGTACGCGACAACGGCCTGGGTGCGCCCCTGCGTGGCGCGCCGGCGTTCGGCTGCCAGGTAGCCGTGTTGCTGACTATCCTCAGCACCTTCGCCTTTGGCTACGCCGGCGCCAAAGCCTTCATCGCCGCGCTGCTGGTCGGTTTCCTCTGGCGCCGTGCCTGCATGAAGCGCCTCAGCGGCTTCACCGGCGACACCGCTGGCGCCATGGTTGAACTCATCGAAGCCGCCACCCTCATCGCCCTGCTTTTGTAGGAGGCAGAAAAAAGGTTCTTCGCGTATTTCCGGGGCATTTTTGCGTCGGGCATCGTTATTGGTTCATTCGCTGATGCGAATGCGTGCTTTCAGCGGCTTACGCCGCCTTAGGCTGGTGGGCTGTCGAAGTCGGGGGTGGGCAGGCCCTTGGGGCCGCCAGTCGCGGACCTACGGACCGGGCCGTAGGCCCCCTCATCGCTACCATCGATGCGTAGCGCGGCCCTCCGCTCATGTCGGCCCCAAGGGCCTGCCCACCCCCGAGTCCACACGACGCGTTTCGTGCCGCACAAGCCTGCACACGGTAGCCCCGCGCCCTGTAGGAGCGCGCTCGCGCGCGATCAGCCAACAAGGCGGCGATGCCGTGTCGCTCGCAGGACCGATGTGCGCCGGTACTAACGGGCGATGGCACGCCATGAAACCCGACGTCCACCCCGAAGGCGCGAAGCATCGGCGCTGTGCGGTTACGGCGGTGAGGGGGGCGAAGGTGACCGCAATGACATTTCGTCGCCCGCGACCGCTGCGGTCGTCGCACCGTGCGTCGGCTTGCCGAGCTAGCGCACGGAATGGCGTCACCGCTTCGTTGGCTTTTCGCGCGCAAGCGCGCTCTTACAGGGCGAAGCGCGCATATCAGCGTTTTGCTGCGTGCTTTCCGGCAAGCGACCTCATCGTGGGGTGCGCGGGTGGGCAGGCCCTTGGGGCCGACATGAGCGGAGGGCCGCCTGGCGATTCGCGTTTCGCGATAAGGGTGCCTACGGCCCGGTCCGAAGGTCCGCGACTGGCGGACCCAAGGGCCTGACCACCCGCGGCTTCCTCAACCCGGCAAGCCGGAGGCGGCGTAAGCCGCTGGAAGCACGCATTCGCACAGCGAATGAACCGGTTCAAAAGAGCCGGCAGCGTCAGCGACCCCGCAAATGCGCGATGAACCAAAAAAAAGCGCCCTCATGGGGCGCTTTTTTCTGTACCGCCAGGCTGAGATCAGTACCGCGGAACGGTCGGGTCGACTTCGCGGGACCACGCGTCCATGCCGCCATCCACGCTGAAGATCTGGGTGAAACCATGGGCGGCCATGCGCTCGGCGGCGCCGCGGCTGGAGATGCCGTGGTGGCAGATGAAGGCGATGGCGGTGTCCTTCGGCAGGGCGGCCAGGGCTTCGTAGCCCTCGTCTTCCAGGATGCGGGCACCCGCCAGCGGCGCGGCCATGGCGCGGCCGTGTGCCGGGCGCACATCGACCAGGATGAGGTCGCCCGCGGCCAGGCGGTCCTTCAGTTCGTGCACGGACATGCCATGGACTTCGGTCGCACCCGGGAACTTCAGGCTGAGGCCTTCGCCCTGCACTGTGCTGACCCAATCGATGATGATGCCCTTGGCACGCTGGGCGCTGCCCGGGTCGAAGTGGACCTCGATACCGTTGGCCACGGTGATGATGTCGTGGTCACCGCCCGGCGCGAGCTGGAAGCCGGCGCTGTGGTCCGGGCCGATCTCCAGGTGCAGGGCCATGCCCTGGGCGTTGGCCATGCCGCCACGGATGGCTTCGGCGGCCTTGTCGGTGATGGTGATTTCCGGCGGGGTGCGGTCCGGCGCGCTGGCGCCGAACAGGGTGTACAGCTCACCGCTGGTGTACATCTGGCGGATGATATCCGAGCCGCCGACCAGCTCGCCCTTCACGTACAGCTGCGGAATGGTGGGCCACTGGCCGTATTCCTTGATGCCCTCACGGATTTCCGGGTCTTCCAGCACGTTCACGGTGTGGTACTGCTCGACCACGTCGTTCAGCGTGTTGGTGGCGGCGGCGGAAAAGCCGCACATCGGCTGCTGGCGCGTACCCTTCATGAACAGCACGACCTCGTGCTGGGCGAGAAGGGCTTCGATGCGCTCGCGGGTGGGGGTATCAAGAGCCATGGAGGGGATCACCGCAAAGGGAAAGGGGGCCATTTTACCGGCATCCCTCGCACATGGGCGCTATCAAAACGAAATCAACCCGCCAGCGAGGGTTCCATGGTCAAAGTGGAGAGATCCGTCCGGCAATCGGCCAGCGGGGCGAACGTCAGCACGGCTGCCGGCGAGGGCAGCACCGTCTCACGGCTGGCGCGACCGAGCGGTGTACAGCGCTCGGTCCAGTGCACCAGCTCCATCGCGCCGGTGAAATCCTCCACCAGGGCGGTGCAGTGTTCCACCCAGTCGCCATCGTTCAGGTACAGGATCCCGTTGATCGGCCGCATGTGGCCAAAGTGGATGTGCCCGCAGATGTGTCCATCGAGGCCGCGCTCGGCCGCGTCCGTCGCCACCCGCTGTTCGTAGCCGCGGATGTACGCCATGGCCAGGCCGACATGCGACTTGATGATGATCGAGAGCGGCACGTAGGGCAGTTCCATCCGGCGGCGCACCGCGTGCATGCGCCGGTTGGCCCAGCAGATCACGCGGTGCATGGTATCGCCCAGCACGGTGAGCCAGCGCTTGCCGATGTGTTCCGGATCGAACTCATCGCCGTGGCTCACCCGGTAGCGGCGGCCGTCCGCGCCTTCGTGCAGGGCATCCAGTTCGACGCGGATGCCCGCGATGGTGGAGCCGGCCAGCCCGCGCATCTGGTAATCGTGGTTGCCGGGGATGTAGATCACTTCGACGCCGCGCGCGGCGATCGCGATCAGCTCGGCGATGACGGCACTGTGGTCGGGGTGCCACCAGTGGCGCTTCGCGAGGGCCTCCAGGTCGACAATGTCACCGACGAGGTAAAGCCGTTCGCAATCGACGCTGCGAAGGAAGTCGAGGAGGTAGGCGGCCTTGCAGTCGGGCGTGCCCAGGTGCACGTCGGAGATGAAGGCGCTGCGACAGGTGAGCTTGGCCATGGCGGCGGATTCCGGGAGTGTCCCGGGACGCCAGTGTCGGGCCGAGCTGTAACCAATGCGTGGCGCGCGTGTTGCAGGAACATGTCGACCGCACCTTTTTTTTGCAGGAGCGCGCTTGCGCGCGATGGGTGCTTGCGCAGGCGCTGAATCGCGCGCAAGCGCGCTCCTACAGGGTCACCTTGCTATCGATAGTTCGCGCAGGGCCGTGCGCGCTTCCGGCAGGATGGCGTCGGCCCAACGTGCATATTGCCGGGCCGAGGGGTGCAACCCGTCGTCGACGACTTCACCCGGGTGCTCGCGGGAAATACCGGTCACGTCGACCCAGCGCGCAAATGCGCGGTGCGCTTCGTCACGCGCGATCGCGTTGAAAGCATCGATCTCGTGGGCGATGGCGGCGCGGTCACGGCCTTCCGCGAACGGCGTGACGCCCCAGTCGGGAATGGAAACGACGACGACACGGCGGGCATCGCCCGCCAGCGCGATCGCCCGCTCGAGCAATGCCAGGAACTGCTCCCTGTATTCCGCCTGCGACCGGCCACGGTACTGATTGTTCACGCCGATCAACAGCGTGACCAGGCCGTATCGCGGCGCAAGATCGGCAGCGTCCATGGCCGCCGAAAGCTCATCGGTCGTCCAGCCGGTGGTCGCGATAATGCGCGGTGCCTGCACCTCGATATGCGCTGCGCGCAGGCGCGCCACGAGCTGTACCGGCCAGCGTCCGTCTTCAGCAACACCCTCGCCGATCGTGTATGAATCGCCGAGGGCGAGGAACGTAGCTGCCGGCATCAGGCGACCGCGCTGGTAAGCGGCTTATCCTCGGCCGCCATGCGGGCCAGCACCCGGTCCATTCGCATGAATACCTCGGCCAGCTGTGCGGGTTCCGGCAGCAGCGTGAGCCGTAGGTGGCGGCTGGCGGGCAGGTTGAAGCTGGTGCCCGGTACCACCAGGACCTCTTCCTCTTCGAGCAGGCGTAGCGCGAAGGCGGTGTCGTCAAAGTGCGCGATGGCATCGGCGCGTACCCACGGGAACGCGTAGATCGCGCCACCGGGGCTGACGACATCCAGATACGGGCTGGCAGCCACGTTCTCCAGGACGATGCGGCGCGCCTCGTGGAGCCGGCCGCCGGGCGTGGTCAGTTCACCGATGGTGGGCTTATCGAGCAGCGCCGGGCGCACGGCCCATTGCGCCGTGACGTTGGCGCACAGGCGCAGCGCGGCCAGCAACTGCAGGGCATCGCGATACTCGGCAATGCGCGCCTTGTTGCCCGAAAGGCTCATCCAGCCCACGCGGTAGCCGCAGGCGCGGTGCACCTTGGACAGGCCGCCGAAGCTCACGCACGGGTGATCACCGGCGACGGCGGCCAGCGGCTGGAACGGCGTGCCGTCGTAAAGGATCTCGTCGTAGATTTCGTCGCATAGCAACAGCAGGTTATGCCGGCGTGCGACCTCAACGATGCGTTCGAGCAGCGCCTTGGGGTAGACGGCGCCGGTCGGGTTGTTGGGGTTGATCAGCACCAGCGCACGTGTGCGTGGCCCCACCAGTGCGTCGATTTCATCCGGATCGGGCAGGTGGCCGTTCTCGGCCAGGCAGCGGTAATAGCGCGGGCTGCCATCGTTGAGGATGGTGGCGGCACTCCACAGCGGGTAATCCGGGCTGGGCAGCAGCACTTCATCGCCCGGCTGGAGCAACGCGCGCAGCGAGATATCGATGAGCTCGCTGACCCCGTTGCCGATGAACACGTGGTCCACGTCGATGCCCTGGGCGCCGCGGGCGAGCTGTTGGGCCACGATGGCCTCGCGGGCTTCTTCCAGGCCCTGCTCGTGGCCGTAGGCCTCGCTTTCGCCGAGGTGGCCGGCGATGGCTTGGCGCAGGTGGGGCGGGGTGGTGAACCCGTAACGGCCTGGGTTGCCGATGTTGAGCTTGATGATCGGCCGGCCGGCCGCTTCCATGTCGCGTGCGCGCCGGGTCAGGGCACCGCGGATTTCGTAGCGCACCTCCGCGAGGTGCGCGCTGGGCTTGATCGAAGACACTTTCTGGTACTTCCGTTGCGGCCCGCCAGGCCCGTCCTGGCGATCGTCACCTGATCCTAACAGCGTCTGGATGGCCTCGCGAGGCGGAATTCGGGCCGGGAGCGGGCATAATCGCGGGCATGACCGACCCTTCGGACCTGGCGCGCCTGCGCCATATCGGCTGGCGCGACGATGCCCTGCCCGACGATCCACGCCGCCTTGCGCGCGTCGTGGCACAGCATCGTGCCGGCTACGAAGTGCACGATGGCAGCGCTGCGTTCAACGCACAGCCAGCCGGGCAGTTCCTGAAGCGTGGCCTCGACCCGGCCTTGCGCCCGGCCGTGGGCGACTTCGTGCTGCTCTCACGCGCCACCCACCCAGTGATCGAGGCCATCCTGCCGCGCCGTTCCACGCTTACCCGCGCGGCGGCAGGTGAGCGCTACGAGCGCCAGGTGATTGCCGCCAACATCGATTACGTGATCGTCCTCACCGGCCTGGATGGCGACTTCAACCCGTCGCGCATCGAACGGTACCTGACCCTGGTGGAAGGTTCGGGAGCGAAGCCGGTGGTGTTGTTGAGCAAGGCCGATACGGGTGTGGATGTCGTGGCGGCGGTGACCGGGCTGCGTGCCCGCCTGCCGGCGGACGCCGCAGTGCATGCGATCAACGGCAAAGATCCTGCGACGGTCGAGCTGTTGGCCCCCTACCTGGGCCCAGGCATGAGCGTCGTGCTCGTCGGTTCGTCCGGCGCGGGGAAATCCACGTTGACCAACACGCTGCTCGGCGAAGAACGGATGGCCACCGGCGCCGTGCGCAACCACGATAGCCGCGGCCGCCACACGACCACGCATCGCGCGCTCCTCAGCCTGCCTTCGGGCGGCTGCCTGATCGACACACCAGGCATGCGTGAGCTGAAGCTCACCGGCGAAGAAAACCTGGATCTGTTCGCCGATATCGAGGCGCTGGTGGCGCAATGCCGGTTCACCAACTGCACGCATGGCAAGGAACCCGGGTGCGCGATCCAGGCGGCGCTGGCATCGGGCGAGCTTTCGCCACAACGCTGGCGCAACTTCCTCAAGCTGCATGAGGAACGCGAGGAACAGGCTGCGACCATGGAAGCCCGCCTGCGCCGCAAGTCCGGCCCCAAGCCAGGCGGCAAGCCGCGTCGTGGTGGCTGGTCACACGACGAGGACTGACCGGCGCGCGGTCAGTACGTGATGGTGACCTTGATGATGTCGCTGTACGAACCCGCGACCGCAGCGGGTTGCGTGGGCACACGGCCGTAGACGGTGAGGGTCTGTTCCGATCCGCTGCCGCTGGCGGCGGAGGTATCGGTATCGAGCGTGTTGCCCCAGCGCTGCGTACGTGCGGCATCACGGTAAAGCTCGTAGGTAACGAAGCTGCCGGTGCCTGACCCCATGCGTCTTATCGACGTGGTACCCGCATTCTGCCCATTATCCAGGCCCACCTGGTAGGCCGCGCGGTTCGTGCACGTCGCGCGGATCAACGAGGTCTGGTCCGAGTTCGTGCGTAGCAGGCCGGATACCGAGCCAAAGTTCAGATCCGTGGCGGTGCCCACCGTGCATTTGGCGGCGACCGATGCGGTGACATTGGTCGACGGGCCGGCGACGGTGGCGGCCGCCGCCGTACCGCCCGCCGTGCAACTGGCCGGGTACGTGCCTAGCGAAAGCAGTGCCTCGTTGTAGCTGTAGGTGAGCGCGGTACCGGACGTGCCTCCGGCGATCGTGCCGGTGTAGGCGCCGGGCGAAAGCGTGGATTGCCCTGCGGTGACCCGGCCGTACGCCGTGAGCGTGCCGGTGATTGCGCTGCCGTTGTTGAGTAGCGGCACCTGCGCTGTCACGAAGAACGGCGTGTAGGTGACGTTGTTCACCACGCCCCAGATCGCTGTCCGGGTCGGGTCCTTGTACACGTTGTATTGCATGCGGTCGCCAAGCGGATCGACCATGGTCCGTGGCGCGAGGTTGCCCAGCGTATCCTGGCCAAGGCTGACGCACATGTTGATGTAGCTGCCGTAGAGGATGCCAAGAAAACCGGAGTAGGTGCAGCTGTAGCCGATGGTAGCGGTCGTATCGACCGTGCCCGCCGTCGGGTCCACTGCGCCGAAGGCGAAATTGGTGACGCTGGTGATACTGCAGGTCGTGGTGGCTTGCGCGCGTGGCGCGGCGAACAGCGCAGCGCAGGAAAGCAGGATGAGCGCAAGCCACTTCATGGCGAAGGCCTGCACGCTAATGGGCCCAATTGCGGCAGATCGCGCGCATGCTCCGGGTAGATGAGCTCTGTGGTGCAACGCGTGCCATCCGGCTTGGTCACCATAAGCATCGTGCTGCCCTTGAGGTTATCGAGATAGGCCTGGCCATCGTAGCCGACGATCGCGGGTTCGCCGCTGCCGGTATCTACCATGGATCCCAGGGCCAGCGGCGCGCCCTCGGTATCGGTGAGGATGGCCAGTGCGGCGCGCACCCGCTTCACCGGGAAGCGCACGACGACCCCAGACCGATCGGCCGGTGCAACGACACTATCTACGCGTTGCACGCGCTCATCGGCGGGAAGGTCGATCGGATCGATCGCGAGGCGGTTGTCCTGCCACGCGTTGAGCCGTGATACCAGCAGCAGGCCGTTGCTATCGGTCACGCCCGTGCGGCGGTTCTCGAGCAGCACCGGGATATCCGGTGCGCCTTCGGTGGATACCAGCGCAAAGGCATCGTCGATACGACGTGCGGTAAACACATGGCCGCCCATGAGCACGAGCGCACCGTTGGCATCCGCGTAGGTGTAGGACGAGGGCCCGATCGTGCTCACCCCCATCGTGAGCTGGCCGTGGTTGCCCAGCCAGCCGACTTCGCCCAACCCGCCGGCGGCATCACCGCTTCGGCCCTGCGCGTGCCAGCCAAAGCCTCCATCACCATCGATGGGATGGTTCGCATCGAGGGTGCCGAAGGTATCGGTACGGTCACGCTGTGCCGAGGCCGTGTAAGTCGTGCGTTCGTCCAGGGCCCAGGTGATGCCCAGGAAGAAACTGCGGTCCGCGTGCTCATCCAGGTTCTGGTTCAGGCTCGCATTGATCGAGATGCCACGCGAAAGGTTGCGCAGCACGAACAGGCCGGCATACCGCGAAGCGGTCTCGCCCGGGTTGCGCAGGCGCACGTAGTTCGCGCCAAAGCTGGATTCGCGCACATTGAAACCGACCAGGGCACGGTCGCTGTCGCGCGGCGGAGGCGCACCGTAGCTCGAAGCGACATCGCGATAACGCGCGTTGCTGCGCAACGTATCGAACGAGAAGTTCATGTAGCGCCCGCTCCACGAGAAGCCTGCGCCGTACTGGGCTCCGCCCCCGCGCGATGCGGCGTACGAAGCATTCACAACGCCGGCGCCGAAGGCGTTCCACACGGTGCCAAAGCCCGCGACGCTACGGCCCGCGCCGGCTTCCGCATGCGATTCCAGGGTGAGCTGGTCGGTGATGCCGCGGCGCCAGGTCGCGCTGCCGATGGGATCGTTCCCGTAGTCGAACGAGTCGATGCCATAGGCTTCGCGCACCGTTCCCAGTTCCATCGACCAGTCGTTCAGGCCTGCGCGCAGGAGCTGCCGGGCGGCGTAGAAAGGGAAGGTAACCGTGCTGGTGCGGCCGAGCGCATCGGTCAGCACGACCTGGGCCTGTCCCGATTGATCGACGCCGGGTACGGCAGTGAGCTGGAACGGGCCCGCAGGCACCTTGCCGGTGTACTGGCGGATGCCATCGACGTAAAGCTCGACGGACGACGGCGCCGTGGCTTCGCCAAAGAACTGCGGGAGCGGCGTGGTGACACGATAGGGCTGCAGGGCGAAATCCGTACCGATCGCGATGCCACCGATACGTGTAGCGCGGCTCCACGACGTGTACCCCGTGAACGTATCGCCCACCGTGAGGACCGTGGAGCGGTCGGGGAACGACAGGCGCCACTGGGTATCCAGGCGCACGGTGCTGCCATGCCAACCGCCATCGGCATCCTGGTATTTGCGGCTGAGTGAGGTGTTGCTGAGCACGCCCATGTTCTCACTGAAAGCGCGCAGTTCAGCCAGCCCGCTCACATTGCCCAGGCCATCGCCGTGCGCCGCGTAGATGTCGTAGTTCAGAAGCAAGCCCGTACCGCTGGTGGCCTTGGTCGCCGACCGCTCGGGCTGGTTCAACACGCGCCTGGGCAACGCGAGCTTGCCATTGGGCACATCGATCGTGACGCGCTGCTGGGCCACATCGTAGGTGTAGCGCAGGCCCTGGATATCGAGCAGGCACTGCATGTCCTGGCCCGGCGGCAAGACAAAGCCGAGCCCGCGCAGGTCGGCAGCTTTTGCACACAGCGCTTCACCCCGGCGATTGAAGTGCATCAAGCGCTCGGTGGGCGTGCCGTTGAGTACCACTTCAAGATAAAGGTCCTCGCCATCCGCACCGGCCCGTGGATCCACGGTAGGTGGTGGTATGGCATCGGTGGGGTGATCCATCGCGTGCACGGCGGCGACCTTGAGCGCGAGGACGCTAGCGGCTGCCCGCGTCCACGACCAGAGTCGACTCGCTCGCCTCACCATTGATCCTCGCGCGTAATGCGCCAGCCTGGCGCGCTTCCGATGGCAGGGGCCAGCTCATGGTGCTGCCGGGCAATGCGTAGCCCACCAGGCCGGGAAGAAGAGAGGTGTTCTTGCCGGCACCCCCGTGTTGGCTTACATCGGCGATCTGGGCGTGGCCCGTGCCGGCGTTATGTACACGCAGCATCGCGCCGTCCGGTGTGGTTTCCACGCTTGCTTGCAGGGTTGCGCTTACGGTGGGATCGCCCGCGGGTGCAAGGAACACGGGCACCGAGTAACGCAGGACGAATTTCAGGCCGGTCTTGTCCGCGCCACCAACGGGCAGCTCATCCACGATCACGCGGTAGGCCGTCTCGTTGCCATCCGTGGGTGGTGCCACCTGCCGGATGACACGCACCAGCTGGCGGTCGCCCGGCGCGATCGTGACCATGGGCGGGCTGACGACCAGGTCCTTCGACGCCTCAAGCACATCCTTGCCGTTCACCTGGGTCCAGCGGAACACGCGCACCTGCGCATGCAGGGTGTCGGTGCCCGTGTTGGTGAGCCACATGGCCTGCGCCTGTTCAGAGGCAGCGAGGTGCAGGCCGATGGGTGAAACCTGCAGGCCGCTCGCGAACGCTGGCACCGGGCCGCCCATCGCGAAAGCGGCGATGAGCAGGGTAAGGCGTAGGGCTCGTGAGCGCACCGTGGCTCAGTACGTGATCGTCGCGGTGATCACGTCGGCGTAGCTGCCGGCCGGGAAGTTCGTGGAAGGCACGCGGCCATACACCGGCAAGGTCTGCACGCTGCCACTGCCCGTGCCGGCAAGGACGTTGCCGCTGCCGCCGGTCGTGCTGCCCCACACATCGGCGGCGCTGCGCGACGCGGCACGGTACAGCTGGTACGGCACCAGCGAGGTGCCGTTGCTCATCTTCCGCGAGTTCACATCCGTGCCGTTCTGGCCGTTATCCAGTGCGATGGTGTAGGGCGCGCTGGGCGTGCAATTCACGTTGAGCGCGCCCTGGTTATCCACATTGGTCGCGGTGGAGGGCTGCGAACCAAAGTTCACATCGGTCGGCGCCGTGGTGCTGATATCGCACGCGGCCGTAATGGTGATGCGCACGTTGAACGTGGTGGTGGCGGTCGCGGCGTGGGCACTCCCTGCGGTGAAAGCGAGCGTGGCGGCGGCAGCGATAGCGAGACTGCGGATCGTGATCATGGGAGCTCTCCAGGCGTCCACCGCGAAGGTGTGTCGGCGCGACGTACTTCCGTCACGTGCAAGGTTCGGGACTACGCCCGTCGTGGGAAGTGAATTTCACTGTCTGCTGCCGGATCGGCCTACAGGTGCCGAATGCGCTTAGGAAAGTGACAAGGTTGCTTGACTTTCCGTTGTGCGAATCCGGCAAAATATCCTGTCGCGACAGATATCTACGGAAGCTTGATGCGATGCGGGATGACACGGTGCGTCGCCTTGCGCCCGCGCGCGTCGGGATCCCGACAGAGGGTGACGTGTGTCACAAAACGTGGGTGTCAAGCATCCTTGACACGGGGATGGGGGTGGGGGCACGATGATGTCAAGCGTGCTTGACACGCTCCACGCCAACGAAAGGGGTCCGAACATGTCGTACCGCATCGTCTTCCGCGCCGCCGCCCTGCTTATGGCCGCCGCTGCCGCCTCCACCCTGCACGCCGCCACGCCGGGCGCCACGCCCGCCGCCAGCGGCACGTCCGCCACGACGGTGGGCACCCTCAGCGTGGAGCGCCACGGGAGCGCCGGGCGCCCGGTCATCCTGATCCCCGGCCTGGCCGGCGGCCCCTGGGTCTGGAAGGACACCATCGCCGACCTTGAGAAGAGCCACGTCGTTTACGCGGTGACTCTGGCTGGCTTTAACGGCACGGCGGCCCCGTCCGCCGAAGGCAACTGGATGGACCGCGCCGATGCTTCGCTCGCCGAATTCATCCAGAAGAACCACCTCGACAAGCCCATTCTGGTCGGGCACAGCCTGGGCGGGACAATGGCCCTGCGCTTTGCCGGCCGCCATCCGGAGCTGACCGGCGGCGTGGTGGCGGTCGATGGCCTGCCCATCTTCCCCGGCATGGAGCGGGTCAGCCCGGAACAGCGCGCGGCCATCGCGGCTCAGCTGAAGGCGAAGACCGAGGGCGCGACACCCGATGAGTTCAAGGCGCAGCAGCTGGCCTACATGCAATCGATCGGCACGCTGGATCCGAAGACCGCCGAACGCGTCGCCCCGTTGAATGCACGGAGTGACCAGAAGGCCGTGGCGCGTTACATGGCCGAAGACGCGGGTGCGGATTACCGGCCCGAACTGAAGGCGGCGAAGGCGCCGATCCTGGAGATCACCGCGTACTCGGAAAAGGATGCGCAGATGGGGCCGATGAAGATCACTCAGGAACAGAAGGTGGCGTACTACAGCGCGCTGCTGGCCGATGCACCGAATGCCAAAGTCATCGCCCTCGCGCCATCGCGCCACTATGTCATGCTCGACCAGCCTGCCGCTTTCGGCAAGGCGCTCAACGATTTCATCGAGGCCCACTGATATGGCGATGCGTGCCGTCCACAAGCGCTACCTGCGCGAGTTCTTCCCGGCCATGGCAGGTTACGTCGTACTGATTTTCGCGTCGGTCTCGTGGTTGAAGACGCTGGACGGCACGCTGGCGCGCACCGTCGTTACGCTCCTCCCGGTGATACCCATCGCCTTCGTGATCCGCGCGATGATCCGCGTCATCCGCGACCAGGACGAGCTCGAGCGGCGTATCGATCTGGAGGCCATCGCCATCGCCGGTGCGCTGGGCGGGTTCGGCTTCTTCTCGTACGGTCTTCTATTGAACGCCAAGGTGCTGGCGGCACCCGAGCCCGCCGCCGTGGCCATCTGGGTGTTCCCGATCCTCATGGGCCTCTTCGGCATCACCAAGTGCGGCATCCGCCTTTACTACCGCACCCATGAATAACCGCGTCCGCGAACTGCGCACTGAACTTGGCTGGTCCCAGGCCGACCTGGGCGAGCGCCTGGATGTGTCGCGCCAGACGGTAAACGCCATCGAGACCGGCAAGTACGATCCGAGCTTGCCGCTGGCATTCAAGATCGCCCGGCTGTTCTCGCTGCCTATTGAATCCATCTTTACGCCGGAGGCATGAAGGCATGAAACGCGCTCCCCGCACCGCCGTCGTTGCCGCGATCCTCGTGGCTGCATTCGCCGGCCGGCAAGTAATCCACCACAGCCATGCCGATGCGGCACCTGACCCAAAACCTGCTGCCGCGACCGATGTGGCGCCCGCCGTCCCGCGTGAGTGGAAACTCGGTTCGCTGGTGTTCCACCCATGCGAGTTGCCACAGCCGCATTCGGGCCTGTCTACCGCGGCGTGGTGCGCGCCGTTCCAGGTGCCCGAAGATCGTGAGCACCCCGACGGACGCAAGCTGACCATGCGCCTGGCCATGGTGCGTAGTAGCGCTCAGGTGCCCGCCGATGATCCAGTAGTGTTTCTCGCCGGCGGTCCCGGCCAGGCCGCGACCGAAACTTACTCCAGCATCGCGCCCGCCATGGGCCTGGTGCTGGCACACCGCAACGTGCTGCTGTTGGATCAGCGTGGCACGGGTGGCTCGCATCCACTGAGCTGCCGGGAAGGGGACGACCACGACGTGCCGGGTGGCTCCGAAGAAAGTCGCGGCGTGGATGTGGCGGCCGTACGCAAGGAAACCCAGCATTGCCTCGATGCGCTCTCTGCCCAGGCCGATGTGCGCTTCTACACCACCACCGATGCCGTCGCCGACCTGGAAGACCTGCGCCAGGCCCTGGGCTCGCCGAAGTTCAACGTGCTGGGCGTGTCTTACGGTACGCGGGTGGCACAGCAATACGCCATGCGCCACCCGGATGCCGTACGCACGCTGACGCTGGACGGCGTCGCACCCAATGCGCTGGTTCTTGGCGAGGATTTTGCGGTGAACCTCGATGCGGCGCTCAAGGCCCAGTTCGCCCGTTGCGCGAATGATGAAGCCTGCCGTGCACGCTTCGCCGATCCGTACCAGACGCTCTACCAGTTGCGTGACGCGCTGCGCGCCAATCCGCACAAGGTGAGCTTCCGCGATCCGCAGACCTACGCCAGCACGCAGCGCACCCTGAGCGAATACGTTCTCGCCACCGTGGTGCGCATGTTCGCCTACTCGCCTGAGACGGCGGCCTTGCTGCCACTTTCGATCGACGCGGCGGCACGTGGCGATGTCGGGCCTTTGCTGGGGCAGGCCAAACTGCTCACGGGCGACCTGGGCGATACGATGGATGGCGGCATGCAGTACTCGGTGATCTGCTCGGAGGACGCCGACCTGCTGACATCGCGCCCGCAGGACAAGGACACCATCCTCGGCGACAACATGATCGAGGCGTTCCGCGCCGCCTGTTCGGTATGGCCGCACGGCAAGCGCCCGGCGGACTTCCACCAGCCGCTGCACGGGCCGGTGCCCACGCTGCTCATGTCGGGCGAGTTCGATCCGGTCACGCCGCCGCGCTATGGCGATGAGGTACTGAAGGGCTTGCCGAACGGCCGCCACTTCGTGCTGAAGGGACAGGGCCACAATGTCGTGGCGCGTGGCTGCATGCCGCGCCTGCTGGATCAGTTCATCGACAAGGCCGATGCGAAGGGCCTGGACGGAAAGTGCCTGGAGCGCCTGTCACCGGCTCCTGTGTTCGTGGGTTTTAATGGAGCCACGCCATGATCGAAGTAAAGGATCTGCGCAAGACCTTCGGCGACGTGCATGCCGTCAGCGGCGTGAGCTTCACGGCGCGCGATGGCGAGATCACGGGATTGCTCGGGCCCAATGGCGCGGGCAAGACCACGACACTGCGGATGCTCTATACGCTGATGAAGCCCGATGCCGGCCAGGTCCTGGTCGATGGCATCGATGCCGCGGTCGACCCGATCGCGGTTCGCCGAAGCCTGGGCGTGCTCCCCGATGCGCGCGGGCTGTACAAACGGCTTACGGCGGCCGAGAACATCACGTACTTCGGCCGCCTTCAGGGGATGCAGGAGAACGATATCGCGCGCCGTCGCGAGGCGCTGATCGATGCCTTGGAAATGCGCGACATCGCCGCACGGCGGACCGAGGGCTTCTCGCAAGGCCAGCGTGTGAAAACCGCCATTGCCCGCGCACTCGTGCACGACCCGCGCAACGTGCTGCTCGATGAGCCGACCAACGGGCTCGACGTGATGGCCACCCGCGCCATGCGCCGCTTCATGCACCAGCTGAAGGACGAAGGCCGCTGCGTGCTGTTCTCCAGCCACATCATGCAGGAGGTAGCGGCCTTGTGCGATCGCATCGTCGTCATCGCCCACGGCCGCGTGGTTGCGGATGAAGCGCCGGCGGCGTTGCTTGAGCAGACCGGGCAGACCAGCCTCGAGGAAGCGTTCGTGAAGATCATCGGTACCGACGAGGGCCTGGCCGCATGAATGCCTTCACTGCCGTCTACTGGAAGGAAGTGCGCGAGAACCTGCGCGACCGGCGTACCTTGATCAATGCGTTGATCACGGGCCCGCTGTTGGGGCCGGTGCTGTTCATCATGCTGATGAACGTCATGGTGAATCGTGAGCTGGCGCGAGCGGACCAGCCGATCCACGTTCCCGTGATCGGCGCGGAACTAGCCCCGAACTTCATGAGCGCGCTGAAAGGCGCGGGTATCGATGCCGATCCTGCCGTGGCCGATCCGGAGCGCGCCGTGCACGACATGCGCGCCGACGTGGTGATTCGCATCGCGCCTGATTTCGTCAAGGCGTGGGAGAAGGGTCAGTCTGTCCAGGTGGAGCTGGTTTACGACTCCTCCCGTCGTGATGCCAATACCGCGGTCGCCCGCGTACGCAGCGTGGTCGAGAGTTATGCGCGGCGCGAGGGTGCCATGCGCCTCATCGCGCGCGGTTTATCCCCGTCCACGGCGTGGCCGGTGAGCGTGGCTGAGCGCGACCAGGCCACGTCGCAGTCACGCTCCGCGTTAATGTTCTCGTTTCTGCCGTACTTCTTCGTGCTTACGGTATTCATGGGTGGAATGTATCTGGCCATTGACCTCACGGCCGGCGAGCGCGAGCGGCAGTCGCTGGAACCGCTGTTCGTGAACCCGGTGGCGCGGTGGAAGATCCTGGCCGGTAAGCTGGCGGCGATCTGTACGTTTTCCGTGATCAGCCTGTTGCTGAGCGTGTCCGCCTTCGCCACGGCACCGTGGTTCATCCCTACGGAGAAGCTGGGCATCGCACTTGATCTGGGTTTGCACTTCGGTGCGCAGGTGGTGTTGCTGATGCTGCCGCTTATCGTGCTGCTGGCCGCGCTGCAATCGCTGGTGTCGGCGTTCGCCAAGAGCTACCGCGAGGCGCAAACCTACCTGTCGATCCTGATGATCATCCCGATCCTGCCCAGTGCGTTGCTGTCGGTGATCCCGATCAAGCCCGAGCCGTGGATGTACGCGGTGCCCTTGCTGGGCCAGAACCTCGGCATCGTGCAATTGCTGCGCGGCGATGGCATCACCGGCCAGGAGCTGGTGCTGTGCCTGGCGGGCGGTTTTGCCGCGGCTGCGTTGGCGGTGTGGGCTACTGCCCTGATGTACCGCTCCGAGCGCCTTGCCATCTCCGCATAAGAGCATCGCGCGCAAGCGCGCTCCTACAGGGCAACCGTAACCCCGTAAGAGCGTGCTTGCACGCGATCGGGCTCACCGCCAGCGCACATCCACGCCCACCAGGAACGTCCGCCCTGGCGCCGGCTCGAAATACCGCCCGTTGCCATCGTTGACGATCACCGAGCCGATCACATGGCGGTCGGCAAGGTTATCCACGCGGGCGAACGTGTTCACGCGCCACGGGCCGTTATCGAAGATGTAACCGCCCGACAGGCCGAACAGCGCGTACCCGGGGGCCACCGCCGTGCCCAGGTCGTTGGCCGACGTGGAGCCCATCGCGTTCATATCGATGCCCGCCTGTACGCCGGTTTCCCTTCCGTACTTCAGCGCCGCATAACCCATGGACCGCGGTACGCCGGGAATGCGGGTGCCAGCCGCCACCGGGGTATCGGGCGCGGCGCAACCCGCCGAAACGCAGGTGAGGAACGGCGTGCGGAAGCTGGCTTGCAGGTGCGTATAAGACGCCAGCAAGTGCAGGTTTTGTGCGAGCTCGCCATCGAAGGAGGCTTCGATGCCCTGGCGGCGTGAGCGGGCGATGTTCTGGTAGGTAGTGCGGCCGCCGACGTTGGTGGCGACGGCAAGCTCGTTATCACTGTTGGCCCGGAAAACGGCAAGGCCGGCGGTGATCGCGTCCGTGGGCCGTAGCTTCAGGCCTACTTCCATGTTCTCCGATTTCGACGGCTTCAGATCAAAGGCGAGGCCCGCGCCACCATCCGCGCGGTAGCCAATCTCGGAGAATGTCGGCGTTTCGAAACCGCGGCCCCAGTTCGCGTACACGTGCGCCCAGCTGGCCGCGCGCCACAGCACGCCGAACACCGGCGTCGTCGCGCTGTACTTCTCGCTACCGCTATCGTCGGGGTTGCCGGGCACGATGTAGCGGTCGGTGGAGCTGAAGTGCACGTCGTTGTGGCGTACGCCGCCCATCAGCGTCCAGGCATCGGCTACGCGCCACGTGGCCTGCGCGTACTGGTCGAAATCGAACACGCGGTCGATCTCGTCGCGGCGCAGGGCACCACGCACACCGAGCGTCGTGCCGACGAAGTTGTTGTAGCCCTCGCGATGCTGGTGCTGGTTGTCGTAAGCGACACCCGCGGCGAACTCGAACGGCCGGCCAAGGACCTCGTTGCGCCACGTCCAGCGCGCGTCGCCACCGCCGTACGCGTTGCCCAGGTCCACCACGCCGCCTGAATTGCCAGGCTGCGCCGTTTGGGTGGCGACGGGAATGGAAAGGTACTGCGTGACCGTCCGCTGCCCGTAATAGGTCATCACGCGCAGGCTATTTGAATCGTCGATGCGCTGGTCGTAGATCAGGCCCGCCTGTTGTTGGTCGGCTGATTTACGCGTGTTGTACGTATCGGCCACGCTGGCCACCTGTCGCGGATCGGCATGGAACTGCGCCTTGGTCAGGCCCAGTGGATCCTGCGCGCCGGGGATATCCACCGCGTTCAACACCAGGGTCAGCTTCCGGTCGTCGTCGATCTTCCAGCCCAGCTTGGCGTTGCCGGATTCGCGCCGCGCCGCGCTGTGGTCGCGGTAGCCGCTGGTGCGGAAGTGGCTGAGATCGATGTTGTAGTCGACCGGACCTTCCACGCCGCGTGCATTCACCGAAGCGCGGAACACCCCGTTGCTGCCACCTGCCACGCCAAAGCGCAGCTCCGGTGGTTCCGTGCCATCGGCGGTGAACAGCTGGATGACGCCGCCTGAGGCATTGCCATAAAGCGCCGAGAACGGGCCGCGCAGCACTTCCACGCGTTCTGCCGAATCGAGGTTGAAGTGGGTGACCTGGCCCTGGCCATCGGGCATTGTCGCCGGGATGCCGTCGGTGTACAGGCGGATGCCGCGGATGCCGAACGTGGAGCGGGCACCGAAGCCGCGAATCGAGATCTGCGTGTCCTGTGCGTAGTTCTGCCGGTCGCGCGCGGTGACGCCGGGAATCGATTGCAGGCGCTCGGAGAGGTTCACATCGAGCGTGCCGTCAGGTGGCGTGCGCACCGAATCGACCGCCGCAGGGAGGTCGTAAGGCGACTGGGCGCTGCGCGTGGCGGTGACCACCACGGGGGCGAGCGGCTGGGCGTCCTGCGCGCTGGCCGAACCGGCCAGTACGAGAAGGATGGCACCCGCGAGGCGGCGGGGCGGGGGGACGGGCATGGGGATCTTCCCTGTGGGAAACGCCGATGATGCTCGGTCATTCGTGAGGGCCACCGCAAGGCACGCGTCGTCGCAGGCAGGCCCGTGCTAGCCTTCCGGCCCTGTCCCCCAACGGTGGTAGCCCTCATGAAGAAGCTCATCCTCGCAGGTCTCGTCGGTCTCTCCCTCCCGGCTGCCGCCATGGCGTTCGATGCCGACCAGCCGGCCCAGGCGACCCCGCCGGCCAGCGCCGGCCAGGCTTCCGCGGCCCAGCTCGACCAGGCAATCGCGGGCAAGTGGCGCGATCCAAAGAACACAGCGCGCGATCCGTACCGCCATCCCAAGGAAACGCTGACCTTCTTCGGCATCCGCCCGGATATGACCGTGATCGAGATCTGGCCGTCGGGTGGCTGGTTCACCGAGATCCTGGCGCCGTACCTCAATGCCCACGGCCACTACATCGCCGCGGTGCCACCGGGTTCGAAGAGCCGCACCGCGTTGGAGAACAAGTTCAAGTTCGCGCCGCAGCAGTACTCGAATGCGAAGTTCGTGGAGTTCGATAACAAGCAGCCGACCCTCGGCCCGGATGGTTCGGCGGATATGGTGCTCACCTTCCGCAACGTGCATAACTGGGCGGCCGATGGCAGTGCCGAGGCCATGTTCAAGTCGTTCTACAAGGTGCTGAAGCCGGGTGGCGTGCTGGGCGTGGAAGACCACCGCGCGGACAAGGGCAAGACCCTGGACCAGGTGGTGAACAGCGGCTACCTGCCGACCGATTACGTGATCAAGCTCGCTACCGATGCCGGCTTCAAGCTGGATGGCCAGAGCGAAGTGAACGCGAACCCGAAGGACAACCACGACCACCCGAAGGGCGTGTGGACGCTGCCGCCGACGTACGACATGGGCGCGACTGACAAGGCCAAGTGGCAGGCGATCGGCGAATCCGACCGCATGACCCTGCGTTTCGTGAAGCCCGCGCAGTAACGTGCTGGTTGCCCTGAACAAACCTTTCGGGGTGCTGTGCCAGTTCACCGACGAAGCCGGCCGGCGCACGCTGGCCGACTTCGTGACGCAGAAGGGCGTCTACGCCGCCGGGCGGCTGGACCACGATAGCGAAGGGCTGTTGTTGCTGACCGATGACGGGAAGCTACAGCACCGCCTGGCCGATCCGAAGCACAAGCAGCCGAAGACGTACGTGGTGATGGTAGAGGGCACGCCCACCGAGGAAGCCCTCGACAGGCTCCGCCGCGGTGTGGTGTTGAACGACGGGCCGACGTTACCGGCAGGGGCGGAGCTCATCGACGAGCCCGAATGGCTGTGGCCGCGCGACCCGCCTGTGCGCTTTCGCAAGACGGTGCCCGATGCGTGGTTGCGTATCACGCTGCGTGAAGGGCGGAACCGGCAGGTGCGGCGTATGACGGCCGCCGTGGGCTTGCCGACGCTTCGCCTCATTCGGGAGGCTATCGGCGACTACCGGCTGAATGGGCTAGCGGTTGGCCAGAGTCGTGTCATTGATCCGCGTTGATAGACCGCAACTGAAGTAATGTCGCGCGATCTTCAATTTCATATTCTCCGTGGCGTCCCGCGTGTCGAACGAACGACGTCTTACCCTGACGGCGCGGGGCGAATAGCGTGACGCCTTGCTTCAGTCCGCTGGTGAGGATTTGAAGCACTTCCTCGACCAGGGAGCCGCGTGGGAAGTAAGGAAGGTCGAAGGACTGGGTCACGAGAAACTATCCACAATTATCTAGATCTGAATAATTGTGGATAGTTTGCATAAAATCAAGCTATTCAGCGGGTTACCACTCCGCGACTGACCCATCCGGGTGCCGCCACAGCGGATTGCGCCAGTCCTGCACGTCGCGGCTGCGCTCGATCACCAGCTCTTCGTTCACATCGATACCAAGGCCCGGGCCGGTGAACGGCTGGGCGTAACCGCCGTCGTCCAGCTTCAGCGCCTCCTTGTTGCGCACGTAATCCAGCACTTCGCCACCCTTGTTGTAGTGGATACCCATGCTCTGTTCCTGCAGCGTGGCGTTCCAGCTGACGAAATCCACGTGCAGGCATGCCGCCAGGGCGATCGGGCCGAGCGGGCAGTGCGGGGCGAGGGCGACATCGTAGGCTTCGGCCATGGCCGCGATCTTGAAGCACTCGGTAATGCCACCGGCGTGCGAAAGATCCGGCTGGATGATCGAGATGCCACCGCGCTCCAGTACCGTCTTGAACTCGTAGCGCGAATACATGCGCTCGCCGGCGGCGATGGGAATGGACGTCTGCGCGGCGATGCGAGGGTAGTGCTCGGCCTGTTCGGCCAGCACCGGTTCCTCGATGAATAGCGGGCGGAACGGCTCCAGTTCCTTCACCAGCACCTTGGCCATCGGGGCGGAGACACGGCCGTGGAAATCCAGGCCGAACTCGATGGTGTTGCCGAAGGCTTCGCGAATCTCCGCGACCTTGGCCACGGCCGCATCCACCTGCTTGCTCGAGGCGATGATCGCCATCTCCTCGCAGCCATTCATCTTGAAGGTATCGAAGCCGTGGGCGAGGCGCTCCTTCATCTGCGCGATGATATCCGCCGGGCGATCGCCACCGACCCAGCAATAGGTCTTCATGCGATCGCGGACGCGGCCGCCGAGCAGTTCGTACACCGGGGCGTTGAGCACCTTGCCCTTGATATCCCACAGCGCCTGGTCGATACCGGCCATGGCGCTCATGAACACCGCGCCGCCGCGATAGAAGCCGCCGCGGTACATGGCCTGCCAGATATCGTTGATGTGCGCCGGATCCTTGCCGATGACGAACTCGGAGAGCTCATGCACTGCTGCCTCGACCGTGCGTGCGCGCCCTTCGACGACCGGTTCGCCCCAGCCGACGACGCCCTCGTCCGTTTCCATTTTCAGGAACATCCATCGGGGCGGAACGCGGTACGTAGTGATCTTGGTTACTTTCATGCTTAGACCGAACGGTAGGCTTTCACAAAGGCTTCGGCGCGTTCGCGCGTGCGCGACACCGGCTGGCCCGGCTTGTACAGATCGCTGCCAAGCCCGGCGCCGATGCAACCTGCGTCGAGGAACTGAGCCAGATTGTCAGGTGTTACGCCGCCCACCGCCAGTAGCGGGATGTCGGGGGGCAGCACCGCCCGGATCGCCTTGACGTAGGCATGCCCATACACGTTGGCCGGGAACAGCTTCAGCGACTCGGCACCGGCCCGCAGGGCCTCAAACGCCTCGCTTGGGGTGGTGAAGCCGATCGAGGTGTACATGTCCCGCTCGCGGCCGCGGCGGATTACCTCAGGATAGGTGTTCGGTGTGACCAACAGGTGGCCACCCAAGTCGGCCACACGATCGACGTCTTCCGGCGTGAGCACCGTGCCAGCCCCGACCAGGGCGCGATCCCCGGCCGTCTGGGCGGCCATGGGGATACTGCGGTGCCAGTCGGGGGAATTAAGGGGCACCTCGATGGCATCGAAGCCGGATTCGATCAGCGCCTCGACATGGGCGACGATATCGTCCGGGGTGATGCCGCGGAGGATGGCGATAAGTGGAAGCGCGGTAGGCCAGGCCATGGGGTTACTCGTGGTAGAGCTGCGAACGGCCGCCATCGATGCGGATGTCGGCGGCGTTGATGTAGCGGGCTTCATCCGAGGCGAGGAAGAGTGCCGTGTAGGCGATTTCCTCGGGCGTGCCGATGCGCTTGTTCGGCAGGATCTCGGTCTGCTTGCGGCGCTCCGCTTCCGGATCGGCCGCGGCAGCGAAGCCGGCCTCGGCGATGGCCGTGAGCACCAGGCCCGGCGAGATCGAGTTCACCCGGATGTTCTTTGCGGCGTACTCGATACCCAGCGCCTTGGTCAGGCCGATGAGGCCGTGCTTGGCGACGGGGTAGGGGAAGCAGTGCGGAATGATCTTGTGGCCGTGCACGGAAGCAATGTTCACGATGCTGCCGCGGCCCAGCGACAGCATGCCGGGTAGCACGGCCTTGGCGCAGTTCCACGCGCCCTTCAGGTCCACCTCAAAGCAACGCGTCCACTCCTCGTCGCTCAGCGAAAGCGGGTCGTTGAACACGTTGATGCCCGCGTTGTTCACCAATACGTCGGCGGCACCAAAGCGCTCGTTGGCCGCATCGACCATGCGCTGGATCGCGCCCGGATCGGTCACATCGGCCTGGAACAGCATGGCCTTGTCAGTATTGAGTTCGTCGAGGGTCTTGCGTGCCTGGGCGTTGTCTTCCAGCACGTTCAGTACCACCGAGGCGCCATGGGCGGCAAAGAGCTTCGCCGTGGCCGCACCGATGCCTTGGGTGGCACCGGTCACGATGGCGACCTTGCCGGCCAGGCGGGGGAGCGGGGTGGTACGCGGGTCGGGTGTCACGGTGCTCATGCAGCTACCTCATCTCCATAGCGGGCTTCGGGGAGGCCGTGGCCACGCGGTGGCGTGCCGATGAAGATGGCACCGTTGCGCGGCTCCTCCTTCACCACGGCGTCGTCCAGGTATTTGAACGCGGAGGTGATCACCATGCGGTCCAGCGCGGGGCCGGCAAACGTGACGCAGCTGGGCTGGCGGGCAGGAAGCTCAATGGTGGTATCGATGCGGCCATCCGGCGCATAGCGCACCACACGGGAAGCGCCCCACTCGGCGTTCCACAGGAAACCCTCGGCATCGATCGTCGAGCCATCCGGCTCCATGCCCTTGCGCAGCTCGGTGAACACGCGGATGCGGTCGACTTCGCCACTGGCCGCATCGTAGTCGCAGGCCATGATCTGCGCGGTGGGTGAATCGGTGAAATACATCGTTTCACCATCGGGGCTGAAGCAGATGCTATTGGTGATGGCGGCTTTCGGCAGCGCCAGGCGGTGCAGCTTACCCTCCCGCGTATAGCGCCAGAACGAGGCCACCTTCTCAGGCCCGCGTTCGTTCAAGGTGCCGAACACCAGGTTGCCACCGCGGTCGCAGCGCCCGTCGTTGGCGCGCGTTTCCAGGATGTCCGGTTCGATATCTTCCAGCACGGTCAGCGTACCGTCGCGCGTGTCGTAGCGCGCCACCTGCTTTTCCATCGCCAGCAACAGCACGCCCTTCTGGTGGGTGAGTGCGAAACAGCAAACGCGTGCCGGCAGCTTCTCCTCAGTGACCCGGCCGGTGGCCGGGTCGTAAGCGAATAATTGCGAAGTCGCGATATCGGTCCAGCGGACGACGTTGGCCAGGTCATCCCAGATCACGCCCTCGGCGTGGGCCTGGCGGTGTTCGGAAAGCGGTTTGAACGAATCGGTCATCAGCGCGATTGCCTGCGGTTCTTAAGCTGATCCACGAGCACGGCGATAAGCAGGATCGCGCCGCGCACGAGGTACTGGTAGAAGGCGTCGATATTCATGAGGCTCATGGCATTTTGCACAGTGCCCATGATGAGAACGCCAACGAGCACCCCGCTGATCGTCGCACGGCCACCCATGAGCGAGACGCCACCCAGTACGCAGGCCGAGATCACGTTAAGTTCAAAGCCTTCGCCCGCATTGGGCTGGCCGCTGGTCATGCGGCTGGCCAGGATGATGCCGGCCAGTGCCGCGACCACGCCCTGGATGAGGAAGATGGCGATGCGGACGCGATCCACGGCCACGCCAGCCAGGCGCGCCGCATCCGGGTTGCCGCCGATCGCCAGGGTGTTGCGCCCATAAATCGTCTTGTTCAGCAGCACGCCGAACACCACGAAGCAGGCCAGGGTGATCCACACTGGCACCGGGAGGCCGAACAATTCCAGCGCGCCCAGGGTGAAGAAGGCTTCGCTGGTGACGCCTACCGCCTGGCCCTGCGAGGTGATGAAGGCCAGGCCGCGCACGATCTCCATGGTGGCCAGGGTGGTGATCAGCGCGTTGATCTTGAGCTTGGCGATGACTACGCCGTTCACGGCGCCGATCAGCGCACCGGCGACCAGGCTGGCACCGATGCCAAGCACCACGCTGCCCGTGGCGTTGGAAACGATGGCGCACATGACGCCGGCGAAGGCGACGGTGGAGCCCACGGAAAGGTCGAAATCGCGCGAGGCCAGGCAAAACATCATGGTGCAGGCCACCATGCCGATCTGCGATACGGAGAGGGCCAGGCCCACCACGTTGTCCCAGCTGAAGAAGTACTGCACCGTGAGGCTGAGCACCGCGAACAACGCGATGAAGATCAGGATCAGGCTGTAGTCGTCCACGATCTGCCAGAGCAGGGCGCGGCGGCGGTCAGCCTGCGTCTCGCGGGCAGCCCCGATGGCGGCGGCGTTCGTCTCGGTCATGGCTTCAAGCATTCCTCATGGGGGTGGCGCTGGCGCCTTCGGGCAGCGCGGCGGCGAGGACGTTTTCCTCGTTCGCTTCGCCACGGTTGAACTGGGCGGTGATACGCCCACGGCACATGGCAATGACGCGGTCTGATACGCCGAGCACCTCAGGCAGCTCGCTCGAGATCATCACCACGGCCACGCCACGCCCGGCCAGCTCGTACAGCACGTTATAGATTTCGTTCTTGGCACCCACGTCGATGCCGCGCGTGGGTTCATCCACGATCAGCACGCGCAGGTCTTTCTCGGCCAGCCAGCGCGACAGCACGGCTTTCTGCTGGTTGCCGCCCGAAAGCAGGCGGATCTCCTGGCGGCGGTGGGGAGTGCGGATGCGCAAGCGCTCGATAAACGTATCGGCGGTGCGTGCTTCGTTACGGTCGTTGACGAACAGGCCAGCGGTGAGGTGATTGCGCCGCGCGCTGATATTGATGTTCTCGGCGACCGAGCGGACACCGATGATGCCTTCTTCCTTGCGGTCCTCCGGGCAGAACACCAGGCCGTTGCGGATGGCGTCGCGAATGTGCGAGCCCTTCACCGGGTGCCCATCGACGCTGACCTCACCGGACAGGCGCCGATCCGCGCCATACACCACGCGCATGATTTCAGAGCGCCCTGCACCGACGAGGCCGAAGAAGCCGACGATTTCGCCCGCCTTTACTTCAAAGTCCACCGGTTGTGGGACGGCGCGGCCGGTGACGCCCTTGACGGCAAGGCGCACCGCGCCGTGCTCGCGCGGCTTGTAGCCGAAGATATCGCCGATATCGCGGCCGACCATGCGCTGCACCAGCGTTTCGCGGGTCACGCCTTCCAGTGTGTCGAAATCGGCGACCTTGCGGCCGTCGCGGAAGATGGTGGCGGCATCGCACAGCTCGAAGATCTCATCGAGGCGGTGCGAGATGTAGATCATGGCCTTGCCCTGTGCCCGCAGGTCGTTCACCAGGCGGAAGAGTACTTCGGTTTCGCGGTGCGACAGCGAACTGGTGGGTTCGTCGAGCGCAAGGATCTTGGCATCGCGCAGGATCGCCTTGACGATCTCGACCATTTGCCGCTGGCCGATCGAAAGTGACTTCAGGCGGGCACGCGGATCGAGATCGACACCCAGGGCGTTGAGTTTTTCACGTGTCCAGGCCAGCGCCTTGCGCCGGTCCACCATGCCGAAGCGGGTGGGCAGGCGGCCCAGCAGCAGGTTCTCCATGACGGAGAGCTCAGGCACGTACTGGAGTTCCTGGTGAATCACGGCGACGCCGGCAGCGATCGCATCGGCGGCGCTGCGGAATTGCATGGCCTGGCCATCGATCGCCACCTCACCCTCGTCGGGGATGTACTCCCCGCCGAGGATCTTCATCATGGTGGACTTGCCTGCGCCATTCTCGCCGAGCAGGCCATGCACGCTGCCGGCGCGCACGCTGAAGCCCACGTCGCCGAGCGCGCGCACGCCCGGGAAGGTTTTCCCGATATGGCGGAATTCCAGGCGCGGCGCGATCGTCGTCGTGTTCATCAGAGGCCCATTTCCTTGCGCACTTCAGCGGCGTTGGCCTTGGTGATCAGGCGGCCGGTGGTGAGGGTGAGCGGCGGCGGGGCCTTGTCGTTCTTGATCCACTCGTACATGTCGATCGAGGTTTCATAGCCGTGGCGCTTGGGGCTGATCAGCACGCTGCCGAAGAAGCCCGTGGCTTCCGCCTTGGCGAATTCGTTGAGCGCCGATTTGCTGCCGCCGATACCGACGCCGATCATGTTCTCGGCGCGGAAACCGCGGCCTTCGGCGGCGCGCACGGCACCGAGCACGGCCTCGTCATTCAGGCCGAAGGCGATCCAGTGCTTGTACTTCGGGTTCTGCGTGATCGCGATGTTCGCGGCATTGAAGGCATTCTCGGTATCGGTCTTGGCTTCCGGCGCGTTCACGACGTTGGCCTTCGGGAAGCCTGCGGCCGTCAGCGCGGTGATCGCGCCATCGGTGCGATCCTTCGCGGTCGGCAGCTGATCGTAAGAGATGCGCAGGGCGCCGGTCTCTTCCGGTTTCCAGCCACGCTTCTTCATTTCATCTGCGATGGCCTGGCCGACCTGCTCCCCGATCTTGCTGGCCGAGATGCCCATGTGCGGCACCGATTCGATCGGCTTGCCGGAGCCGTCGATCAGGCGATCGTCCACGGTCATCAGCTTGAGCTTGTTGATCTTGGCCTTGGCGACGATGGACGGGCCGAGCTTTACATCGGGCGTACAGATGACGAAGCCCTGGGCGTGCTGTGCTTTCAGGTTATCGATGGCGGTAAGGACCTGGCCGCCGTCCGGTGCACCGATCTTTACCAGCGTGAAGCCCTTCTCCTTTGCGGCCTGCTCGGCGTACTTCCACTCATCCTGGAACCAGGGTTCTTCCGGCTGCTTCACCACGAAGCCGATCTTCACGGGCTCGTCGGCAGCAAAAGCCGACGTGCCGGCCGTCATGGCCAGGGCTAGCGCAAGGGCTTTAACGCCCAGGGCGATCTTGATCTTCATGCGTTCCCTCCAATGTGTCGCGGGTTAGTCGAGCAGACCGCGCCGGCGGGCGATGGCGATCGCGCCGTGTCCGGCCAGGTCGCTCTGCTCGTCGTCGCCCAGCACCGTGACGGTGCCGGAAAAGAAATCGTCGCCTTCCACCAGGCGGGCAATGGCTTCACGCAGGATCGGCTTGCCGCTGATGACGAAGCGCGTGCCCGGGCTCATCCGGATTGCGCTCGAGTTCTTCAGGGTGAGCAGATCCGAGCCGAGCACCGCACCGAGCAGGAAGTTGGCGCGTGCATTAGCGTCGTATACAGCGAACTGATCCAGGATGCGCACGCTGAAGCAGGCGCGGCCCAGGCCGATGCGCCTGGCCGATGCGGCACCGGCGAGCAGCATTTCCGGGTCGATCCGCTTGGCGAAGCCTTCCTTTAGCGAGCCAGCAAGAATGGTGTCGTGCGAGATGACGTGCAGGAGTTCGCCGGCGAGCGTGGTCACGCATCCGTCGATGCGCTGCTTCGCATCGATGCTGACGAACTTGGAATGCGAGCCGGGCAGCACGATGACGGTGGGCTCGTGCAGGTTCAGCCGCTCCACCAGCGCGAAGGACTCGGTCTCTTCGCCGCGCATCATGTCCATGGCTTCGCAGTTATGCAGGCCAATGTGCTCCACGGCGTTGCGTACACCGGGCACAAACCAGATGGGCTGGTGCCAGACGGTCTCAACGAGGGACTCGCGCATGGCCTTGGCCAGGTCTTCGATGCCGGCCGCGGCCGGAACGTGCGGAATTTCGCAGAGGCCGACGTTGGAGGTGATCATGCCGGAGGCAAGCACGCGGCCAATATCGCCCTTGTCGAGCTGCGCATCTGCCAGGGCGGCATTGATCGTGTCGCGCAGGCCTTCTTCCAGCTTTTTCGTATTACCCGTGATCGCGGTATCACGTACACCCACCTGTGTCGCCGCCTGGCCAATGGCCTGGCCGTCGCGCCACGCGGTGACGCGTGTGTTGGTGGTACCGGTGTCGATGGTGAGGGTGTTCATCGAAGATCCGTTCTCAAGGCCACCGGATTCTTGGCGTCACCTGCCGGGACAGGCAAACTAGAATTTCTTCGGGCTTTCCCCAAAATTTTCTTGATGACTTCGCAATGAAGCGCTCGCTCCCCCTCAACGCCGTGCGTGTGTTCGAGCTTGCGGCGCAGCATTTGAGCTTCACCAAGGCTGGCGAGGAACTCTCGCTGACGGCCGCGGCGGTCAGTGCCCAAGTCAAATTGCTGGAGTCTTACCTTGGCACGGCGTTGTTTGTGCGGAGCAACAATAAGCTCTCGCTGACGGCGGCTGGCGAGAACTACTTCCCGCGCATCCGCGACGTTTTTCGTGCGCTGCAGCACGCCACGGACCAGGTGATGGGGCAGCGAAGTGCCTCACTCAGGGTGGCTGTGCCCGCTACCTTCGGTACGAAATGGCTGGTGCCAAGGCTGTTTCGCTTCTTCACGAAGCACCCGGATATCGCTGTTGAGGTGGTGACCGACGGCGGCGATGCGGGCTGGGATCTCTCGATCGACGACCGGATTGGCGAGGGCATGGACCTGCTGGTGACCACGGGCTACACCCCCGTCTGTGCTCCCCGCGTCGCCGAGGGCATCAGCGAACCGGCCGACCTGTTCCAGCATCTCCTGCTGCACGAACGCCCGGGCCGCCGTGCCGTAGCCATCGCCAGCTGGGACCAGTGGTTCGAAGAGGCAGGCGTGGAACCGGGCGCCATTTCCCGCGAGATGGGTTTCGGCGACGGCACGATGATGCTGCAGGCCGCGATTGAGGGGCAGGGCGTGGCGTTGGCGCAGGATCTGCTGGTGGCGTATGACCTGGCTGCTGGACGGCTAGCGGCGCCCGTGTCCCGCGACGTTCCGCTGCGTCACAGCTACTATCTCGCCATTTCACGCGAGGCGGCCTCTCGGGAGGAAACGGCCGTATTCCGGGATTGGCTCGTGGCCGAACTCGGCAGCCAGGGTTGAGACGCGGCGTACCAAAAAGAGCCAGGTTCGCGGACGTAGCGTTTTCGTCGCCTCAATGCTTTCGTCGCTGATTGCGTCGTTCATGCGACGCAGGGCCTTTCTCGACGTTGCGTAGGTCTTTGACGATTCTCGTGTAGGCGCGACGATGCGCGAGAATCTAGCTCCGCTCGTCGTTACGCAAGCGCGGCGGAATCGATTTCTGCTTGTGCTGGGCTTCGCACTCGCGCTCGGCCGCCTTGTGGCGACGCCACCACAGTATGCCGACGACGATCACGGCACCGGCGATCGCCAGCCAGAGTCCTGCCTGGCCGCGGTGGATCCACATGGCCAGCCATTCGTGGTTATGCGCGCCCAGGTAACCGAGGTACACCCAGATCGGCACGCTGATGGCGGCGGCCATGCCATCGAGCAGCAGGAAGCGGAGGAAGCCTACGCGGTGGGTGGCGCCGGCGGTGATGAAGACGGCGGTGCGCATGCCGGGCAGGAACCGGGCCACGAACATGAGCCGGTTGCCGTAACGCTCGAACTTTTCCTGGACCTTGGCGTAGCGCTCGGGGGTGAGCAGGCGGGCGACGAAGCGCCAGCGCATGATCCGTCCGCCAAAGTGGCGGCCGAGCAGGAACATGGTCGAATCGCCCACCAGCACGCCGGCCATGCCAACGCCCACCATGGTGTGCACGTCGCCATAGCCCAGCCCGGTGATGATGCCGCCGGCGACCAGGGTGATGTCCTCGGGCAGCGGCAAACCCGCGCCACAGAGCATCAGGGCGAGGAAGACGGCGATGTAGCCGTTCCGCCCGAAGACGTCGACGAGGCTATTGAGCAGTTCCATCAGGCTTTGGCACGTCCGGTCCGGGCCGGGTCCTTCGGGGTACGAAGACCGGATGATCCCATGGATCGCATGACATCGCAGGTGCAGCGCATCATTCGGCCGCCGCCTCGCCGGAAATCACGCGGGCGGCCAGCAGGACGCGCAGTTCCGCCTTTTCGGTGTCGTCCAGCACGCCTTCACGGCTGCGGGCGATCAGGAACTCGCGGCGTTGTGTCGTGGCCTGGCGCTGCATCTGGCCCAGCGCATCAAGGAACTCCACCCGCTGCATGTCCGCCTCGCCGACCACATCGGCCTGCATGAGCTTCTGCAGCGAGGCGTACTCGGCGCGCTCCATGAAGTGCTCGACCAGCACCGCCGGCCGGATATCCGGCCGCGAGCGGACGATATCGATCAATTCAGCAAGCAGGTCCACCCCCGGCCGGTCCAGGCGCAGGAACGGGTAGGGCGGCTCCACCTCCAGCGCTAGCGCGGGCTGGGCCAGCAGCAGGGTGATGGCGCTGCGGACCAGGCTGCGCTGCACGTTGGCGGGGCGGTTGGGCGACGCCGCGCGCTGCGGGGGTGCCTCGGGCTCGAACGTCGCCCCGGCGCCCGTGCGGCGCTTCAGCTCGTCGGCCATCAGGTCACGGAAGGCGCCATCGGGCAGCTTGGCGATGAGCGGGCGGGCCCGTTCCGCCAGGCGTGCGCGGCCATCCAGGCGGGTGGTATCCACGTCGCGGCCCAGTTCCTCGAAGAAATACTCCGACAGCGGCATGGCTTCCTTCATGCGTTTCTCGAAACCGTCCTTGCCTTCCTTGCGCACCAGGGTATCCGGGTCCTCGCCATCGGGCAGGAACAGGAAGTGCGCCTGGCGGCCATCGCGCATGCGCGGCAGGATTGATTCCACCGCGCGCCAGGCGGCCTGGCGGCCGGCACGGTCGCCGTCGAAGCAGAAGAAGACGTCGGGGGCGGCGCGGAACAGGACTTCCGCGTGGTCGGGCGTGGTGGCGGTACCGAGGGTGGCCACCGCGATGGGCAGGCCAGCCTGGTGCAGGGCGATCACATCCATATAGCCCTCGACCACCATGATCCGGGTGACGGTCTGGTGGGCCTGCTTCACCTGCCACAGGGCGAAAAGCTCGCGCCCCTTGTGGAACAGGGGGGTTTCGGGCGAGTTGAGGTATTTCGGGCCCTGGTCGGACGAAAGTACCCGCCCGCCAAAGGCGATGACGCGGCCGCGGCGGTCCAGGATCGGGAACATGACCCGCTCGCGGAACCGGTCGTAGCGGTTGCCGCGCTCGTTGCTTGCGACCATGCCGGCATCGTTGAGCAGCTTGCGGCGGGCATCGCTCGTGCCGAGGGCCTTCAGGACCCCGTCGAAGCCAGCGGGCGCCCAGCCAATCCGGAAGCGTTTGAGAGTTTCCTCATCCAGGCCGCGCTTTTCGACGTAGGCCCGGGCCTCGTCGCTTGTGCCCAGTTCCCGCTGGTAGAAGCTCGCCGCCTCGTCCAGCAGGGTGTACAGATCGGTGCGGTCTTCACGCGGCTTGTCGTCCCGGCCACCCTCGTAGGGCACCTTCATGCCTACGGACTGGGCCAGTTCCTCGATGGCGTCGGGGAACTCCAGGCGGTCGTAGTCCATGAGGAAGCGGACCGCGCTGCCGTGGGCCCCACAGCCGAAGCAGTGATAGAACTGCTTGGTGGGGCTTACATAGAACGAGGGCGAGCGCTCGTTATGGAACGGGCAGCAAGCCGTCCACTCCCGTCCCGCCTTCTTCAGGGGCACACGCTTCTCGATCACGTCGACGATGTCGACGCGGGTCAGGAGGTCGTCAATGAAGTTGTCGGGAATACGGCCGCGCATCAGTCGCCTAGGATGCCACGCAACCGTTTCCGCGAGGAGCTTGACGGATGCGTCAGAACGCCATCTTGAACACGCCGATGACGGCGAGGATGGCGATCACGAACAGGATCAGGAAGATGGCGAAGCAGACCTTGGCGATGGTCGCGGCCACGCCGGAAACCTTGCTGAAGCCAAGGGCGCCCGTGACCAGGGCGATGAGACCAAAAATGATGGCGTACTTAAGCATGGGATTCCCTCCAAAAGAGCCGGAGGACGCTCCCCCTGCCGCGGCGGGAAGGATGCGGCGGGCCGTGTGGGCCGTTTGTGAAACCGGAAGGGGCGCGATCGCGCCCCCTCCCATCAGGCCAGTTTGGCTTTGACCTTGCCTGCCACGGCGCCCATGTCGGCGCGGCCGGCGGCCTTTTCCTTCACCAGGGCCACGACCTTGCCCATGTCGCGGGCGGTGGTGGCGCCGGATTCGGCGATGGCGGCATCGACCAGGGCATCCAGCTCGGCATCGCTGAGCTTGGTGGGCAGGTAGGCGTCGATCACTGTCATCTCGTAGCGCTCGACCGATGCAAGGTCGTCACGCCCGGCCTTGTCATACTGCTCGATCGAGTCGCGGCGCTGCTTCTGCATCTTTTCGAGGACGGCCAGTACCTGGGTATCGTCCAGCTCAATGCGCTCATCCACCTCGCGCTGCTTGATCTGGGCCTGGATCAGGCGGATCACCGCCAGGCGGTCCTTCTCGCCGCCCTTCATGGCGGCCTTCATGTCGTCAGTGATCTTTGCCTTGAGGGTCATCGCATTTTCTCCAGAACGACGAAAAGCCGGCTCCACCTTTCGGCGGAGCCGGCTCGGGATTTCCGCCTGATTGCGGCGGCAGCGGGCGAACGCGCCAGCCGCGGGTCCAGCACCGGCCTTAACAGGCCGGCGAGGCAATCAGTACATGCGGGTCCGGCGCGTCGTGTCGCGGGACAGACGGCGCAGGTGGCGCTTCACCGCAGCAGCGCGCTTGCGCTTACGCTCCTGGGTCGGCTTTTCGTAAAATTCGCGCTTGCGCGTTTCGGCCAGCACGCCAGCCTTTTCGCACGTACGCTTGAAGCGGCGGAGGGCAAGCTCAAACGGCTCGTTCTCGCGGACTTTAACGCTCGGCATGGAAACTCCACTTGATTAAACTGCCCGGGCTACCCGGGTGAGCCGCGGATTATAACGTGATCGAAAAGCAAATTTCAAAGCCTGTGTTAGGCGTCGAGACCTCCTGCGATGAAACAGGGGTGGCCCTGCTGCGCTGGGACCCGGAAAACCCGGGCCGCGGCCTGCTTTCCCACGCCCTTTTCAGCCAGATCAAGCTGCACGCGGAATACGGCGGCGTGGTGCCCGAACTGGCCAGCCGCGACCACGTGCGCAAGCTGGTACCCCTTGTGCGCCAAGCCCTGAAGGATGCCGGGCTGACCCCGGCCGACCTGGGCGGCGTGGCCTATACGGCGGGCCCAGGCCTGGTCGGTGCCCTTCTGGTGGGTGCCTCGGCGGCTCGCGCCATGGCCTGGGCCCTCGGGGTCCCGGCCATTGGCGTCCACCATATGGAGGGCCACCTGCTGGCGCCGCTTCTGGAAGATGACCCGCCGGAGCCGCCGTTCGTGGCCCTGCTGGTGTCGGGCGGCCATTCCATGCTGGTCGAGGTGAAGGCTATCGGTGAATACCGGATCCTGGGCGATACCCTGGATGACGCCGCGGGTGAGGCCTTCGACAAGACGGCCAAGCTGATGGGCCTGCCGTACCCCGGTGGCCCGGCCCTGGCGAAGCTGGCCGAGCAGGGCACGCCGGGCAAGTTCCGCTTCTCCCGCCCCATGGTGGATAGGCCAGGCCTCGATTTCAGCTTCTCCGGCCTCAAGACCCAGGTGCTCCTGGCCTGGCAGGCCTCAGATAAGTCTGAGCAAACCCGGGCCGATATCGCCCGCGGGTTCGAAGAGGCGATCGTCGATACCCTGGCGATCAAGTGCCGCCGTGCCCTCGAGGCCACGGGGGCAAAGCGCCTGGTGATCGCCGGCGGCGTCGGTGCCAACAAGCGCCTGCGCGAGCAGCTCGCCGAAGCAGGGGCGAAGGACGGATTCCGCGTGTACTTCCCACGCCTGCAGTTCTGCACCGATAACGGCGCCATGATCGCGCTTGCCGGCGCCATCCGCCTGGCCGCGGGCCAGCACCAGGACGACACCATTGAGGTGTTTCCGCGGTGGAGCCTCGAAACCCTCCCGCCAGCCGCGTAAGCAAAGCAACGTAGGAGCGCCCAGGCGCGCTCCTACAAGAGCATGGCGGTAACGGGTACCCTGTAAGGCCCTCTTCTCGCACCACGGGCCTCATGGATATCGTCTTCATCGAAGACCTGCGCATCGAAGCGGTCATCGGCATTTACGACTGGGAGCGCCGGATCCGGCAGACCCTCTCGTTCGACCTGGAGATGGCGTTCGATAACCGCCGCCCGGCCGCCACCGACGACATCAACGACACCTTGAACTACAAGTCGATCTCCAAGCGGCTGCAGGCGTATGTGGAAGCCTCCAGTTTCGGCCTGGTCGAAACCCTGGCCGAACGCTGCGCCGAGATCATCCGCGATGAGTTCGGTGTCTCGTGGGTGCGCCTGAAACTTTCCAAGCCGGGTGCCGTGCGTGGCGCCCGCGCGGTCGGCGTGCGCATCGAACGCGGCACGAGGCCGGCCTGATGTACCCCCGGAGCAGTAACCACCATGGATGACATGTTCACCGTTATTGAATTGAAGCGGATCGGCGCGATAGCCGGCCTTTTCGTCGTTGCGTGGCTCGTTGGCCTCATCGGCCGCGTGTTCCTGCACCGCGTGGTGCGTGTCGCCACGCGCCACACCGCGTGGCGCTGGGACGATGCGTTATATGAGTTCGGCGCGTTCCGCTGGCTGGCACGCATGCTGCCGGCCATCGTCGTGTACTACGGCATTGCCTTGTTCCTTGAGGTGAAGGACGAGGACAGCCTCGCGGGGTTTATCCGCGATGTGGCCGTGTGCTGGATGATCGTCTGCGTCATCGCCGCCATTGGCCGCGCATTGATCGCCTTCGAATCGCTGTACAGTGCGACGCCCGCTGGCAAGCGCTCGATCAAGGGCGTGGTACAGCTGTTGCAGCTGGTGCTGTGGATCGTGGCCGTGGTGGTGGTCATCACTCGGCTTACCCATCAGAACGTCGCCCTGCTGCTCTCTGGCATCGGTGCCATGTCCGCCGTGTTGTTGCTGGTATTCAAGGACACGATCCTCGGGTTTGTCGCCGGTATCCAGCTAAGCACCAACGACATGCTGCGCGTGGGCGACTGGATCACCATGAGCTCGGCGGGCGTGGATGGCGATGTCATCGATATCACGCTGCATACGGTGAAAGTGCGCAACTTCGATCGCACCATCGTTACCGTTCCCACGTGGCGCCTGATCTCCGAGTCATTCCAGAACTGGCGTGGCATGTCGGATTCGGGTGGGCGACGAATCAAGCGCGAACTGTTTGTGGATGCCGCGTGCGTACGTTTCCTGGAAGAAGGCGAGATCGAGCGCTTCGCGAAGATCCACCTGCTGGCCGCCTACCTGAAGCAGAAGCGCGAAGATATCCAGCGCTGGAACGATGCGCTGGGCGAGCCCGGCAAGCTTCCCGCGAACCGCCGGCGGCAGACCAATATCGGCGCTTACCGCGCGTACGCGGAGGCCTATATCAAGGCGCACCCCGATGTGCACGACCAGATGACCCGCATGGTGCGCATGCGCGATCCCGGCCCGCAGGGCATCCCCCTTGAGGTCTACTGCTTCACCAACACCGTGGTGTGGCTCGATTACGAACGGATCCAGGCCGACATCTTCGATCACCTTATCGCCATCCTGCCGGAGTTCGGCCTGCGGCCTTTCCAGCAGCCCTCGGGCGGCGATGTGCGCGAAGGGTTCGGTGCGCTGCGTGGCATCCCTGCACTGGAGCACTGAATGGGCCGCGCTTACCTCAGCCTGGGTTCCAATATCGATGCGCCCCGCTGGCTGGCGGCGGCCGTGGCCGAGTTGCGCACCCGCTTCGGCGAACTGGCCGTATCGCCGGTGTATCGCAGTGCCGCCGTCGGCTTCGACGGCCCCGACTTCTTCAACCTGGCCGTCGGTCTGAATAGCGACCTTGGCCCGGAAGCACTCAACGACTGGCTCCATGCCCTGGAAGATCGCCACGGCCGGGTCCGCGGTTCCGATCGCTATGCCAGTCGCACGCTGGACGTGGATATCGTGCTCTACGACGACCTGGTGCTGAGCGGGAAGGGGCACTTGCAGCTCCCGCGCGGCGAGCTGCGCCATGCCTTCGTCCTGAAGCCCATGGCCGACATCGCCCCGGAAACCCGTCACCCGGTGACCGGCCAGACCATGGCCGCCCTGTGGGCGGCGTTCCCGGCCGGCAAAGAACCCCTTACCGAGGAACCGATGCCCCTGTAGGAGCGCGCTTGCGCGCGATGGGGTTACCGCAAGCACCATCGCGCGCAAGCGCGCTCCTACACCGGCCCTATTGCGTCAGCGACGACGGATCGGTGGGCGTGACCTATCGCGGTGGCGCCGGCCCCGCTCCGGGTGCTAAAACACCGCCACAAACGCCAACCCCAGGGGGTATGCAAGGACATGGGCAAGTTCGCACGCAGTTGGGCGCTGATGAAATCCAGCGCCAACATCCTCCGCCAGGACAAGGAGCTGATGCTGTTTCCGCTCTTTGCGGGCCTCGCATCGCTGATCGTCATCGCCTCGTTCGCGTGGCCGGTGTTCTCGCTGTACCACGGCCACCGCACTGGCCTGGAAGATGGCGGCCGCCACGTATCACCGGTGTTCCTCGCCGTGTCGTTCCTGTTCTATTTCGTACAGTACGGCGTGGTGATCTTCTTCAACACGGCGCTCGCCTCGGCCGCGTTCATTCGCCTGGATGGCGGTAATCCCACGCTCAATGACGGTCTGCGCTCGGCATGGAGCAAGCTCCCGGCGATCATCGGCTACGCGCTGATTTCGGCGACGGTCGGCATGATCCTCCGTGCGATCCAGGAACGCGCCGGCTTCATCGGCCGCATTGTCGCCGGCCTGCTTGGCGTGGGCTGGACGGTCGCCACGTTCCTCGTGGTCCCGGTACTCGCCGCGCAGAACGTCGGCCCCGTCGATGCCGTGAAGGACAGCGCCTCGCTGGTGAAACGCACCTGGGGTGAGAACATCATCGGTAACGCGGGTATCGGCCTTGCGGGCGGCATCCTCACCTTCTGCGTCATGCTGGTCAGCATCCTGCTCTTCGTCGGCGCGACTTCCACCGGTTCGGTGGCGCTGATGGTTGCCGTAGGTGCCGTGGGCGTCATTGCCCTGGTCGCCCTGAGCCTGTTCCAGAACGCGATGCATGGCGTTTACGCCGCCGCCCTCTATCGCTACGCCGAATACGGCGACCCGGGCGAAGGCTTCGATCGCGCGCTGCTCGAAAGCGCCTTCCGCCAGAAGAAGTAAAACCAGAAGACGTAAAAACAAAGGCCCGGCAGGCATGCCGGGCCTTTGTGTTTGCAGGATGCGTGTAGGAGCGCGCTTGCGCGCGATCCGCGCCTTTGGCGCGGCACGTGTCCTGACGGCATTAAATAGTCAGCACCCGCCCACCATCCACATGGATAACCTGCCCCGTGGTGTAGTGCGCATCCAGCATCAACCATCGCACGGCCTCTGCCACATCGTCAGGCTCGCCTTTGCGCGCCAGCGGCGTCTTCGCGATCAACGCTTCCGCTGCTTCCTCCGGTTTGCCTGATTCAGGCCAGAGGATGGCGCCCGGCGCCACAGCGTTCACCCGCACTTCGGGCGCCAGTTCCTTCGCGAGCGACTGCGTAAGCATCGCCAGCGCCGCTTTGGCCATCACGTAGACCGTATGCCCCGCAAGCGGGCGCTCAGCATAGATATCCACGATATTGACGATGGCACCCTTCGCGTCGCGCAGTGCAGGCGCCGCCGCTTGCGACAGGAAAAACGGTGCACGTGCGTTAGCCGCGAACAGGTCATCCCACTGTGCCTGCGTGGTCTGACCGATGGGCGTGGGATAGAACGCCGAGGCATTGTTCACCAGCCCGCTTAGTCGTCCGAACACGGCAAGCACGTCACCGATCAGGTGATCGGGCGTGGCAGGGTTGTCAAGCGCGCCAGAAAACAGCGCGACGCTGTCCGCGCGCGCCGCGTTCAGTTCCTTCGCCAGCGATTCGGCGTCGTCGGCCGAACTGCGGTAATGCAGCGCGATGTTGCAACCTGCGGCGTGCAGGCGCCGGCAGATGACGGCGCCGACGCGGCGCGCGGCGCCCGTGACGAGGATGACCGGTGGCTGGCTCATGGCTTATTCCCTTGGCGGTGCGCGGGCAGCTTGCCGGAAAGTGCGGCGGGCGTCACGTTGCGGAAGGGGATTTGCGAGGAGTCTTCTTCGTGGCGGGGCGCCGGGTGGCCGTTTTTTTGGTGGCCTTCTTCGTGGCGGCTTTGGCGGCGGCGGTCTTTCGCGCGGACGTCTTTTTCACCGTTGCGCGCTTGCGGGAGGCTGTCTTCTTCACCGCTTTTCGGGCCGCCGCCCTTGGCGCCGGATCGCGCGCAAGGCGCGCTCCTACAGGGCCGTCAGCGGCCTTGGGCGCTTTCGTTGCGTTGCGCGCGGGCGCAGCCTCGACGTCCGGTGTCGTTGTTTTTGCGGTCTTCCTGGCTGGCTTGTCGCCGCCACCTTCACCGTTGTCGATGTGGATGTCGCCGCTGAAGAGGTCGATGGCGGTCTTCGCGACCTGGCCGGTGTCGTAGTAGGCGTAGGCGCCGACGCCGAGGGCGCCTACCACCGGCAGCCAACGTGAGATGCCTTTGCCGACAGCGCGCTTGGTGACGCTGACGCCGATGCGGCCCGCCAGCCGCTGGAGCACGCTGGTAGCGGTGGTGCGGAAGACCAGGCGGTCGCCGACGCGGATGGCGATGTCGCGAAAGGCCTGGGCGGCGGTGTGCCGGAACAGGCACCACAGCATCTGCTCGCGGCCGAGCTTGGCTGTTTTGCCGTAAGCGGCGGCGATATCGCTGACCAGCTGGCCCTGGATACGCCAGATGGCGACCAGTTCGGGAAGCACGGTAAGCCAGCCAAGTGGGCCGGGGGGCAGCGCGAGCGAGCCGGCGGTCAGCGCCGCCTTGTTCGCAGCCGCACTAGCCAGGCGCCGGCATTCCTCGTCCGCGGAGCCCTTGGCCGCCTTGGGTACCTCGCTCTCGGGAATGCGGCTGACGAATTCCAGGATGGCTTTTGCCACCGGGCTCTCGCCGCGCTCGATGCCTTCGGTGGGCACGATTTCTTTGGAGCTGGAGGCGGGGTCGCGTTTCGCCATCGTTTTCTCCCGGAAGGTTGGCCGAAAGGGTGAAGGCCCTATCGTGAAGCGCGCGTGGCCTTCCCCCTCTGGCAGCCCTAAGCAGGCTCCCACTGCCCGCCAGCGCGCCGCCCGCCGCCTGAACGCCGGTGGGTGACTAACGGCACGGTCCCCTGCGATGAAAGTTTCCGGAAAGATTCGCGGTCGAGACTGTTGAAACAATATAACATTCTATGGCCCCGTCCCCATGAAGCCTGTGCGTCTTGCGATTGCTATCGCGTTTGCTCTTTCTGCCTTTGCCGCCCACGCCGCCGATGATGCGGATACCCCGCAAAAAGCTACGAACCTCGGTGCCGTCGATGTCACCGCCAAGCTGGACGAGGCGCGCAACAGCCTTTCCCCGGACACCGGCAGCAGCCAGTACGTGATGGATCGCCAGACGATCCAGGCCCTCCCCCTCGGCGACTCCACCCCGCTCAACCAGGTGATCCTGCAGGCGCCGGGCGTGGTCCAGGACAGCTTTGGCCAGTTACACGTGCGCGGCGACCACGCGAACCTGCAGTACCGTGTGAACGGCGTGGTCATCCCGGAAAGCATCGGCGGGTTCGGCCAGACGCTCGACGCGCGCATGATCGAGAACGTGAAGCTGCTGACCGGCGCGCTGCCGGCGCAGTACGGTGACCGCACCGCGGCCGTGGTGGACATCACCACGCGCTCGCAGAAGCAGGATGGCATCGGCGGCAGCGTCGGTATCACCGGCGGGCAGTTCGGCACGCTGAACCCGAATGCCACGCTGTTCGGGCGTGAAGGCAAGTGGAGCTTCTTCCTCACCGCCAATTACCTCGAGAACGATGTCGGCATCGAAAACCCGACCTCGAGCCGCAAGGCGATCCACGACCACACCAACCAGGTGAAGACGTTCGGCGACCTGTCGTACCTGATCAACGACGATACCCGCCTGAGCTTCATGTTCGGTGCCACGAACAACCGCTTCGAGATTCCGAATAACCCGGGCCAGGAGGCGCAGTTCGGTTACCTCGACGTCACCAATTTCGATTCGGCCCAGCTCAACGAACGCCAGCAGGAAAAGACCCGTTTCGGCATCCTGAGCCTGCAGGGCAAGGTGGGCAGCACGGCGTACCAGGTCTCGGCCGGCCAGCGTTACAGCGGCCTGGATTTCACCCCCGATGATATCGGCGACCTGATGTTCAACGGCGTGGCTTCGGACGTGCGCCGCTCCAACCGCGCCGATACGCTGCAGGCGGATTTCTCCACGCCGCTGGGTGATAACCACACGCTGCGCTACGGCATCTACGGCTCGTTCGAGCGCGCTAACGCCACCAATAACTCGCTGGTGTTCCCGGCCGATGCCGACGGTAACCAGACCTCGACCACGCCGCTAAATATCCTGGACACCAGCCGCATCCTCGCCCGCACGTACGCCGCGTACCTGCAGGATGAATGGAGCATTGGCTCGCAGTGGACCGTGAACTACGGCCTGCGCGCCGACAAGTTCAACGCGTTCAAGCCCGAGAGCCAGCTGAGCCCGCGCCTTGGCGTGGTGTACCAGCCCACCGACAGCACCACCATCCATGCCGGCTACTCGCGTTACTTCACGCCGCCGGCGACCGAATCGATCACGCCTACCGCGATCGCGAAGTTCGTGGGCACCACCAATGCGCTGGCCGATAACGGCAACGACCTGCCGCTGGCCGAGCGTTCGAGCTACTACGACGTGGGCATCTCGCAGAAGTTCGGCGATGCCTGGACGGTGGGCCTCGATAGCTACCGCCGCAACGTGCAGCGCCTGCAGGATGAAGGCCAGTTCGGTGCGGCCGTCGTGTACTCCACGTTCAACTACGACCAGGGCAAGATCAAGGGCGACGAGCTGACCGTGAACTACGACGGCGGCGCGCTCACCGCGTACTTCAACTTCTCGTACAACCGCGCCGTGGGCAAGCGCGTGATCACCAGCCAGTACAACTTCTCGCCCGATGACCTGGCGTACATCTACGACCACTACATCCACCTCGACCACGACCAGAAATACACCTCGTCGGGCGGTGTGAGCTACGCGTTTGGCGAAGGCACGCGGGTGGGCGCCGATTACCTCTTCGGCTCGGGCCTGCGCAGCGACGGTATCGTGCCGAACGGCGATCACCTGCCGGCCTACTTCCAGCTCAACCTCAGCGTGGCGCACGACTTCAACCTGACCCCGATCGGCGCGACCCACGCCCAGTTGGCGCTGGTCAATGCACTGGACCGTACCTACGAGATCCGCGACGGCTCCGGCATCGGCGTGGGCGCCCCGCAGTTCGGCCCGCGCCGCGGCGTGTTCCTCTCGCTCCAGCAGGATTTCTAAGGCCGCCCCGAAAGCGGTGGGGCGCAAGCTCATGGCGAAGCGGGCTGGTATCCTAGCCCGCATGACTGACCGCCTTCCCGAACCCGGCGCGGACGAGCGCGCCCACTCCGAACACCTTACCGGTCTCCTGCGTGAAGAGATCGCCGCGCACGGCCCCATGCCTTTCTCGCGCTTCATGGAGCGCTGCCTGTACACGCCCGGCCTGGGCTACTACAGCGCCGGCAAAGCCAAGTTCGGCGCCGAGGGTGATTTCGTCACGGCGCCGGAGCTGGGCACCCTGTTCGCCCGTTGCGTCGTGCGTGCCTTCCAGCCCGTGCTTGCCTCGCTTGGGCCGGACGCCGATTTCCTCGAAATTGGCGGAGGTAGTGGCGCCTTCGCCGAAGCGGCGTTACGTGCGCTGGATGCCGCGGGTACGTTGCCGCGTCGCTTCATGATCCTGGAGCCCAGCGCCGACCTGCGTGAGCGCCAGCGCACTCGCTTGCATGCGAATCTTCCGCCTGATGTTGCCAGGCGTGCGGTGTGGCTGGATGCACCGCTGGAGGAGCCGTGGGATGGCGTGATTTTCGCGAACGAAGTGATCGATGCACTGCCAACCACGCGCTTCACTACGCGCGATGGCGAGGTGTACGAAGAGTACGTGGTGCTCGACGGGGAAGGGCGCTTCATGCGTACCGATCGCCCGGCCGATGTGCTGGTGAACGGCGCCGTACGCCATCTGGAGCGCGACCTCGGCCGCGAGTTCGAGGCCGGCTACCGCACCGAGGTGTTGCCACAGCTGCCGTACTGGATCCAGGCCGTGGCGGGCACGTTGCGCCGTGGCGCCATGCTCTTCGCCGACTATGGGTACGTGCGCAGCGAGTACTACCAGCCCGATCGCAGCGAGGGCACGCTGCGTGCGTTCTATCGCCACCGGGCGCACGGCGATGCATTCTTCCTGCCGGGCCTGCAGGACCTCACCGCCTCGGTGGATTTCACCGCGCTGGCCGAGGCAGGCAACAGTGCTGGTTTCGGCGTCGCGGCGTACATGCCGCAGGCACAGTTCCTGATCGCCGCGGGCATGCAGGAATTCTTCGAAGACGATTACCTGGCGCTCACCGACGAGGCCGCGCGTTACCGCCTGGCCCAGGAAGTGAAGAAGCTCACGCTGCCCGACCAGATGGGCGAGCGGTTCCAGGTCATGTTGTTTGCGAAGGAGATTGATCCGTCGGCCTTGCCCGAGGGGGTGATGGCGGCGGACCAGGGGGCGCGGCTGTAAGTAGCCTGGGTCTCAAGCCTGGGTGTTAGTGGGCTTCGCCCTGTCGCGCGCAAGCGCGCTCCTACATGTCTTTTGCGACAGTGGCGATGGCGGCGGTCTGGGCTTTCTTCATGGCCTCGCCGATCGCCGGGCCTTGCAGTCCCATGTCGACGAACGGCTTTGAGGTGATTGCCGCGGCGGCAGCGCGGCATGCGCGCAGGTAATCCGCCTGCGGGTACGCTGCATCCTCGTGGCCAAGCCGTCCACGCTTGTCGGCCATGCACGCCAGCAGGAAGGTTTCCAACCGTTCGGGCCGGCGCAGGGCACCCAGCGACTCCAGCAGACGCAGCAACGTGGAGGCCTTAAGCTCAAATGCCATGTGCGCGTTGAGGTGGTGCTTGCAGACCATCTCCGCCATGAAGGCGTATTCCGCCGGCACCTTCAGCCGCGCGGACATCTCGCGGACGGGTTCGATACCGCGCTGCTCATGCATGATGTGCCGCGGAAGCACATCCGCCGGCGTGAGCGCCTTGCCCAGGTCGTGCGTGAGCGCGCAGTAGCCCACCAGGGCATCGCCCGGCGCCAGCACAGCCGCCGCGTGCAGCACCATTTCGATGTGGATGCCGGTATCGACCTCAGGGTGGAACTCCGGTCGTTGGGGTACGCCGTACAGTGCATCGACTTCGGGAAACAGGACGCGCAGTGCGCCGGATTCGCGCAGCACGCGCACGAATACCTCGGGCGCGGGTTCGGCGAGCGCCTTGCGCGTTTCAGCCCATACGCGTTCCGGAACAAGATGATCCACCTCGCCGTTCGCGACCATGCGCCGCATCAGCGCCATCGTCTCATCCGCGACCGTGAACCCGAGCGGCGCATAGCGCGCGGCGAAACGTGCGACGCGCAGCAAGCGCACCGGGTCTTCGACGAACGCATCGGAGACATGGCGCAGCAGGCGTGCCTCGATATCGGCGACGCCACCGTACGGATCCACCAGCCGGCCATCTTCGTGCTGCGCGATGGCGTTGATCGTCAGGTCGCGGCGCTCCAGGTCCTGCTCGACGGTCACCGTGGGATCGGCATGAAAGGCGAACCCGTGGTAACCGCGACCTGTCTTGCGTTCCGTGCGGGCCAGCGCGTACTCCTCCTTGCTATCGCCATGCAGGAACACCGGAAAATCCTTGCCCACGGCACGGTAGCCGGCCGCCAGCATCTGCTCGGGCGTGGCGCCGACCACGACCCAGTCGCGATCGACGACCGGGCGGCCGAGCAGGTGGTCGCGGACGGCGCCGCCGACGAGGTAAATCTGCATGGGTGCCTTGGCTTGCTGTGATCAGGGGCGCCGGCGGCTGCGCGCCTCGTCGAGGCGGCGCTGGCGTACCGGCTGGCTCAGCAGGCGCGGAAGCCAGGCCGAGAGTGATTGGGGCACGATACCGAGCCGGGCGAGGCCGTCAACCGTACCGACGGAATCCGTGCGCAGGCTCAGGAAGTTATCCGGCGTGAAGGGCTTGCCCGGCGCGAACTGCGCCACGGCGGCCTGCAGCCTGCCCAGCGCATCGGGCATGGGCAAGACGAGCCGGCGGCGGCTGCGTGCATCACGGATGGCGCGCACGATGCCGATGAGCGTCCACACCTCGGGGCCGTACAGCTCAAAGGTCTGCAGGACCGAAACAGCGGGGTTCGCCACGCAGCGCGCCATGGCCTCGGCCACGTCGCCGACATACACCGGCGCCATCTTCGAATCCGGGCGTGGCAGTGGCATGGCGGGGGCCATGCGCAGCAGCGCGTCGAAGCGGGTGACCAGGCCATCGCCGGGACCGAACAGCGTGCTCGGTTCGTAGATGGTCCAATCCAGCGTGGATGCCCGCACCAGGGCCTCCGCCTCGCCGCGCGTCGCCAGGTATTTCGATTCCCCTTTGCCCGCTTTCAGCGAGCTCATCTGGTGCAGCCGGTCCACGCCAGCGTCCCGGCAGGCTTCGATCACCTTGCGGGTCAGCTCCACGTGCACGCGTTCGAACGTGTTGCGGCCGTTCTCGTTGAGAATGCCCACAAGGTTGATCACGGCATCGGCGCCTGCGACATGCCTGCGCAGTACCGCAGGGTCGTGCACATCCGCCGTGGCCACGGTGACGTTGCGCCCCACGGTGGCGTGCCGTTGCGCCTGGCGGTTGCGGGACAGGAGCAGCAACGCATGCCCATCGGCCGACAGCCGCGGGATGAGCGTGTTGCCGACAAAGCCGGTGCCGCCAAGGATCACGATGCGCTGCGTGTTCATGGCGGCCTCCCGGCGGTCAGCGTTGGGGTTCGGTAGCGGAAGGCGCGGACGATGCCGCGGCGGGCGCGGGTTCCAGTACCGCAGGCGTCGTCTGCGGTGCGGGTTTGGCGGCGGCCGGCGCGGGGCAGGTAACGGCCTTGCGCACGGCGCCCTGCGAAGGCAGCGTGTAAGGCGAGCCGATACGAGTCATGCGCGAGCTGATCGGCAGCGCATTACCGTTGAGGCGCCAGTCGTAGATCACGGCGAATGCCATGACCCGGGCCACGTATTCGCGGGTTTCCTTGAACGGGATGCTGACCACGAACAGGTCGGGATCGAGCGTGCCACGCGCATCCACCCACTGGTCGACCTTGTACGGGCCCGCGTTGTACGCGGCGCTGGCCAGCCAGGGGGCGCCATTGAAGCGCTGCGCCATCTCCGAGAGGTAGCGCGTGCCGAGTACGATGTTGGTGGTGGGCTCATAGAGACTATCACCGCCGGACCAGCCCAGCCCGTTCTTCTTCGCGACATTGGCCGCGGTGCCGGGCAGCAGTTGCATGAGGCCGCGCGCGTCGGCGCCCGAACCGGCGTCGCTCATCCACGCACTTTCAGCGCGAATGATGGCGTAGGCCCAGGGCGCCTCGATACCGGCCTGGCTGGCCTGCTCGACCACCCCATCCTGGCGTGCCAGCGGGAAGCGCTGCTCATACAGGCGCAATGCCTCGCCCGAGGAAAGGGTGAACACAGCGCGGTCGTACCAGCCCTTGCGGAACGCGAGGTCGGCGGCGAGGCGTTGCGTATCCGCGTCACGGCCATTCATCACCGCGCTCCATTCGCGCCGCGCCTGTTTCTGCAGGCCTACCGCGTAGAGCTCAAAGGCGCGATCCATGCCGGGCTCGGCGAGCAACGCGGCTTCGCGCGTTTCGTCCGTGGCCATGCTGGCGGGGCAGATGGCGTATGACGTGTTGACCCGGTCAGCGGCCATGAAGCCGAAGTACGTGGCCTCCTGCGCCACCGAGCGGAACAGGCTGGCGGCTTCGGCCTGGCGGCCCAGGCGGTTCAGGACAAGCGCGCGGAAGTAACGCCACTCGCCATCGTCTTTCTGCGCCGTACCCAGCGCATCCAGTGCGGCGAGTGCAGCGGTCCAGTCTTGCCGGGCGAGGGCAACGCGGACACGCCATTCGCGCGTCGCATCCGTCTGTGCGCCCGGGGGGAGCGCGGCCAGCCGTTCCAGCGCGGTTTCGTCGAAGTCGGTGGCGTGGAACAGGGCAATCGCGTTCTGGATAGCGCCGCGCTGCTGTTCGGTCAGCGCGAAGCGCGAGCCCAGTTGTGCCCACGCGGCATCGGCGGCCACGGATTGCTTGCGCGCCAGCCGTTGCAGGGCGAAGGTCACGGCCTGGCGGTTGCGCGGGGTATCCGGCCATGTCGCCGCGTCACGAGCGGCGGTAGCCGGATCATTCAGCGCCTGGCCCAGGTGCTGGCCCGCAGGCATGTCATCGGGGGAAAGCCATTGGGCCAGCGAGGCAACCGTACCGCCCTTGCCTGCATCGGCGGCCACATCGATCCGCGACCACAGCCGGTCGTTCGTGAGCAGGCCCTGGTCGTGCGCCGCGGCGATCACCGGATCGCAGCTGTTGGGCAGGCTGGCCTTGCGCCACAGATCGGCCATGTCCGTTTCGAACACCAGCTTCTCGCCGCGCGCCAGCTTGGCCTGCAGGTTGTAGCAGGTGAGCGAATCGCCCAGGCCCGGCTGGTACATGGCCGTGAACGAGGCCCAATCCTTGCGCCGTGCCAGTTCGCCCAGGAAATCGCGGCGCAGGTCGGCAGCAGGGATCATCCCCGGGTAGCGGCGCAGGTAATCCTGTACACGGGCGCTATCGAGCGTGCGCAGGTCGTGCGTCAGTGCGGCGGCCTCGATATACGGGTAGATCGAGTAGTTCTCGAGGCCGGTGGCCTGGGCGCGCCATGCATCGCCCCCCTGTTGCGAGGCGGTCGCGTAGGCCTGGCGGAAGCGCGTGCGCTGGGCATCGGTTCCCTCGGCCTGGGCAACCAGGCTGGCGCCAAGGGCGCAGGCGGCGATGGCGAGGCCGGCCAGGCGGCGAAACACGGGGACCATCGGGATTCCTTCACGAAGACGTCCGCATCATTGTAAGGGAAGGACATGCGCAAGCCGGATGAACGGCCGGTAGCGCGACTCATCGCGTGGAAGCGTCCAGCCCGCTAAGCTTGCGGGGTTTCCCTCGCGTTACCTGGAACGGCATGCCGCCCCAAACCGCCCTTGCGCGATTCGCGCGCCCGCTCGCATGGATCGTCCTCATCGCCGCCGCGGTGTTCGGCGCCGGCTACTGGTACCTGCTCGGCCGCCCCGTCGCCTTGCCGGATTCGCCTACGGCCAAGATCGCCTGCGTGTCCTACGCGCCGTTCCGCCTGAAAGGTGAAACACCTTTCGACCTGAACGCGTTCATTCCTCCTGAGCGTATTGAGGCAGATCTGAAAGCGCTCTCGCAGCGTTTCGATTGCGTCCGTACCTACTCGATGAGCCAGGGCCTCGGCGCCGTGCCTGATATCGCCGGCCGCTACGGCATGAAGGTGCTGATGGGCATCTGGCTGGGCCGTGACCCCGTGGCGAACGAGCGCGAGGTTGAACTGGGCATCGCCGCGGCGAAGCGCGACCACGACAGCCTGCGCGGCATCATCGTGGGTAACGAGGTCATGCTGCGCGGCGAGCTTTCAGAAAAAGCGCTGGCCGCCTACATCGCGAAGGTGAACGCGGCGACCGATGTGCCCGTCACCTATGCGGATGTGTGGGAGTTCTGGGAAAAACACCCGGGCCTGGCGAAGGTCACCGATTACCTGACCATCCACATTCTCCCTTACTGGGAAGATGAGCCTGTAGCGCCCGAAAAAGCGGTGCGCCACGTGGCCGATGTGTACCAGCACATGAAGCAGCAGTTCGCCGGAAAGCAGATCATGATCGGCGAAACCGGCTGGCCCAGCCAGGGCCGCACACGCCGCGATGCGAGCGCGAGCCTGGTGAATGAAGCGCGCTACATCCGCGAGTTCCTCAACTACGCGGCCACGGTGGATATGCCCTACAACGTGATCGAAGCGTTCGACCAGCCGTGGAAACGCGACCTGGAAGGAACCGTTGGCGGTTACTGGGGCATCTTCGATGTGGATGCCAAACCGAAGTTCGCCATGACCGGCCCGATTGTCGAAGAGCCGCGCTGGACGTGGGCATTCGCCGCGGGCGGGGCGGGCGTGTTGTTGTTCCTGTTGGCTGGCGCGCCTGGCCGCACATGGCGTGGAGCACCCGGCTGGCTTGCGCTCGCCCTTGCAGGCTTTGCGACCGGTACGGCGCTGGCGGCGCATGCACGCCTGTTGCTTTTCTCCTGCCGTAACACGCTGGAATGGACCACGGGCATCGTGATTGGCGCCATCGCGCTGTTCACCGCGCTCTCGCTGGCGCGCGCCGTCGCGTCGCGCCTGGCATCCAACGCTCAATTCGCCGCGGCTGTTGCGACGCCGGTGGAACGCCGCCGGCTTGGTATCGCGTGGTCGGATGCGTTCACGCCGCAGCGGTTCTTCTGGATGTTCGTGTTGGGCCTCTACGCCATTCTCATGGTGTTCAACGGCCGCTACCGTGATTTCCCGATCGGCCTGTTCGCACTGCCGTGTATCGGCTTCCTGCTGCTGGCGCTGTTGCGCACGCGTGAGGATGTGCTGATGCCGCTGGTGGAGGAGCGCCTGCTCGCCATCATCATCGCTGTACTGGGCGTGGCGGTGGTGGTGCAGGAATTGGGGGCCAACGCGGTGTCGTGGGGCTGGATGGTCCTCAGCCTGGCGCTGTCGGTGCCCGTGCTCGCTGCATGGCGGCGAGCGTCGCGTTAGCCCTTCAGGCGTGCGACGGCGTATCCGCCAGCAGTTCCGCCTGCTGCCGGTCGTACTGCACGCGCACCAGGCGGAGCATGCCGATCAGCAGTGCGAGCGCACCGCCTTCGTAGCAGTAGAGCTGCAGCGCGAGCACGCCAATGCATGCGGCGAGCGTGGCGATACCGATGCTGCGCCAAACGAGCGCGAGCAGCGCCACCACGATGGCGGCATAGCCGTAGCCGTATGAAAGGAAACCCTGCACCACGAGCTCGCGCGTACTGCACCACCACAGGCGGGTGTCACCCTCGCAGGCGTGCTGCATGTGCTGGGGCTCGATGAACGCGTAGCGCAGCACGGCAGCCGCGATGGCGGCGAGGATGATGATGGCCCAGGGCAGGGCAGCGCGCAGGCTGGGTTTCATGGAGCGGTTTACCTTGGTTGCGTCGCGCCGGCCGCCGCGGCAAGGGCGAGCGGCAGGCGAATTTCGGCGGCGAGCGGCAGATGATCGGAGAAGGCACGGGGTAATGTCCACGTGCGATCGAGCTGGATATCGGCCGAGGTCAGGATGTGGTCCAGCGCGCGACGCGGCTTCCAGCTGGGGAAGGTCGGCGTGAGGATCTTCGGCGGCTGCAATGAGGTTTTGTCGAACAGATGGCGCATCTCCGGGCTGCCCGGCTCGGTGTTCAGGTCGCCCATCAGCACCGCATGCGGGTAGGGCGCGAGCAGTTCGGCGATGAAGGCCAGCTGGCCCATGCGGGCAGCGGCACCCAGCGAAAGATGCGCGATGACGACCACGAGCCCGTCAGTGCCATGGCCGAAACGAACGAATAGTGCCCCACGGCCCTTGATGCGGCCTGGCAGCGGGTAGTCGACCACTTCCGTCGGCTCGATGCGGCTGAGCAGCCCGTTGGCGGAATGGGCGACGCGCACCATGGGCCGGTTCGGCTGGTGGCTCCAGAAGGGCATGCCCGCGGCTTCAGCGATGTAGCGGGTCTGGTTGAGGAAGCCCGAACGCAGGCTACCCGCATCGGCCTCTTGCAGGCCCACCACGTCGAACTCATGCAGCAATTCGGCCAGCGAATCGAGATTCGCCAGTTTCGAGGGACCCGGTAGCACGGCGTTGACGCTGCGGGTGAAGTAATCGCTGTACCGCTGCACGCTGGCGCCGGCGAGGATATTGCAGCTCAGCAGGCGCAGGGTGCGCTGGGGAGCGGGCGAGGCGTTGGGGGCGCGGTTCATGGGAATAAGGAGTTACTCATGCGGCCACTGGGGCCAGAGGATGCCCCCCGTCGCGTGAACGGGGGGCATCCGTCGCAGGCGCTTACTTGGTGCCCTTAAGCTCGCGGTTGACGAGGAATTTCGCCACGTCGTTGAGCTGGTCGAAGTTCTGGATGCGGTTGCTGCGGTACTTGCCATTCACCACGATGGTGGGCGTGCCATCGATACCCCAGCCCTGGAACAGCTTCACGTCAGCGAGGATCTGGTCGCGGACTTCGGGGCTCTTGGCAATCGCCAGGAACTTCGCGGTGTCGACACCGGCGGTCGTGTGGTACCAGTCGGCCAGTTCCTCGATCGTGCCCAGCGGGTAGTGGTCCGTGTGGATCGCCTTGAACAGCGCTGCGTGGGTCTGCGGCAGCACGTTGAGCTTCTGCGCGGCGTAGAACGCCTGCGCATACGGCAGCCATGCATCATTGAACGCAGCCGGCACCGCATGGAAGGTCACGCCCTTGGGCAGTTCCTTCTGCAGCTTCTCGACGTACTCCTCGTAATGGGCGCAATGGATGCAGCCATACGAGAACACCTCGACCACTTCCACCTTGTCCTTGGGCGCGTAGCGGCCGGGGGTGGTGGTGGCGATGTATTCCGTGCCCTCGGTGAGGTTGCTGGCCGGGGCTGCCGCGGCGGCCGCCGGATCAGCCGCCGGCGCACCATTGCCGTTGCCGCCTGCCGAGCAGGCGGTGGCCATGGCCAGGCCGAGGAACAGGAACGAAAGACGCTTGATCATCGAAATCTCCGTAATAGGGGACGCGGGTTACTTGCCCGCGGCCTCCTTGCTGATGAGCCACTGGACGAGTTCCACCGACTGGGCATAACCACCGGCGCTGTTCGGCGTAAGGCGGTACTTGCCATTCACCACGATGGTCGGCGTGCTATCGACCTCGTAGGCACGGATCAGTTCATCGGCGCGCTTCATCTTGGTGTTGATGGTGAAAGAGTTGGCCGTGGCGGCGAATTCCTCCGGCTTCACGCCGAACTTCGCGTAGAACTTCGCCACGTCATCGATGGTCGGCCAGGCCGACTGGGCCTTGGGCTTGTTGGTCTGCAGGTCGATGATGCCCAGCTCGCCGCTCTTGAACACGGCATCGAACATCGCATCGTGGCTCTGCTTGTCCACGCCGAAGGCCTGTGCGGTGAGGTAGGCACGCTGCAGCAGCGGCCAGTTCTCGTCGGGGCGGAACGAGGCCGGGGTGTAGGTCATGACCGTGCCGCGGGGCAGGTTCTTGGCCAGGTCATCGACCACGCCGTGGTACTGGAAGCATGCCGGGCAACCGTAGGAGAACACCTCGGTGACTTCGATCTTGCCGGGGCTGCTGGTCGGCTGTGCCGGGTCGATGCGGAAATAGTGCTTACCTTCCACCCACTTGCCTTCATCCACGAAGGGCTTGGGTGCGGGGCGGGTGTCGTTGGCGTCATCGGCCGGTGCGGCGGCGGCCGTTGCCGCGGTGCCGCTGGCGGCCGGGGCACTGGCGGCCAGCGTGGTGCTGGCCGGCGCCGGAGTGGCTGCCGGGGCCGCCGCAGGTGCGGTCGCTGCCGGTGCCGGCGTGCTGGCCGGGGTGGCGTCGTTGTTACCACCGCCACAGGCGGCGAGGCCGATCAGGGCGGCGCAAAGAAGGGGAAGGCGCAGTCGCATCGTGGGTCCTTTTCTCGCGTTCTTAAAAGACAAACGGGCCCGAAGGCCCGTTCGATCCATCCAACTTTAACGCCTTCACGGGCTCGCGGGTGCGGCCTGCGACGGATCGTTCGTATGCAGGCCTTCCAGGTAGCTGGCGACGGCCGCGATGTCCTTGTCATCGAGCTTCTGCGCGATGGGCATCATGATCTTGGTATGCGGGTCGTCGGAAGGCGCGGTGGCTTCCTTCCAGGCCTTGAGCCGCGATTCGACGTACTTGCTGTGCTGGCTGGTCAGGCGCGGGTATTGCGCCCCCGGGTTACCGGCGCCATCCGGGCCGTGGCAGGCCATGCAGGCCGGGATGCCACGATCGGTATCACCCTGGCGGTAGAGCGTTTCACCCTGGGCCACGAGGGCCTGGTCGGCGACACCGGGTAGCGGCTTCTGGGTGGCGAAGTAGGCGCCAATATCGTGCATATCCTGCTCGGACAGCGCCGAGGCGAAGCCCTGCATGATCGGGTTCATGCGCTTGCCCGACTTGAACTGGGTGAGCTGGTTGGCGATGTACTGCTCGCTCTGGCCGGCAAGGCGCGGATTGGCCGGATCGGTGGAGTTGCCATCCATGCCGTGGCAGGCGCCGCAGACAGCGGCCTTGCCCTGGCCGGCGGTCGCATCGCCTGGCTTGGCCGGGCCGGCCGGGGAGGCATTGGCGGCGACCGTGGGTTGTGCTGCCTGGGGCATGCCCGGGGTGGCCGGGTCGGTGGATGCGTTCGCACCGGCCTTGGCGGCGGTGGACGCGGGGGCTGGCGCGGAGGCCGGCTTGGCGGGACTGGCGGTCTGGGCGTACGCGACGCTCATGAAAAGAGTCGCAGTGATGGCAGCGGCGGCGTGCCGAAACGTCATGGGTTTCTCCACAAGGAATACTTCCGGACCGGGCGCGCACCCTGCCGCGCCTCATTCAAACGATTATGAATGTGCTGCTCACGGTCGGTCAAACCATCGCCGCGGGCGGCATGGCGCCACATCGCATACACTGCCGGGCCAACGATTCTTCAGCCCGCGGGCTGCCCAGGTCCCATGTCGTCCAATGTCCTGAACGGTGCGCGCTTCGCCCTCGCCGCCAACGAAATCACCCAGCTGCCGTTCGACGATGGCGCCGAAGTCGCCTTTGCCGGTCGCTCAAATGCCGGTAAATCGAGCGCGCTCAACGCACTGACCGGTCACAACGGCCTGGCCCGTACCTCGAAGACACCGGGCCGCACCCAGCTCATGGTGGTGTTCGATCTGCCGCCGCTGAAGCGGGAAGGCGAAGAGCCGCTGGTCGCTCGCCTGGTCGATCTGCCCGGCTATGGCTACGCCAAGGTGCCCGACGCCATGCGCGACCACTGGCGCCGCGAGATCGATGCCTACCTGAAGATGCGTCGCAGCCTGCGCGGCGTCGTGCTCATCGTGGATATCCGCCATGAGCTGAAGGATTTCGATCGCACGATGATCCAGTTCTGCGCGGACACCGACCTGCCCTGCCACGTCCTGATGACCAAGGCCGACAAGGTCTCGCGCGGCGAGGCATCCAAGGCACTGGAAACGATGAAGAAGATGTTCCGGACCCAGAACGTGCCCGGCACCGTCCAGGTGTTCTCGTCGCTGGCGAAGACGGGTGTGGAAGAAGCCCGTACGCGGATTATCGAGCTGCTGCACACGCCGCGAGCGCACGAACTCTGACCCCCTGGCCCGTAGCGCGCTCCTACAGGGTCTCGGCCAGCCCGGGTACGCTGGCCGACCGCAAAGCGATTTAGCCGATCGCCTTCATGAAGGCCGCGCACAGCGCCTCCATGCCACGGGCGTCTTCGTCATCGAAGCGGCCCACCAGCGGGCTATCCACGTCCCACACACCGAACAGGCTGCCATCGGCGCGGAACAGCGGCACGACCACCTCCGAGTTCGAGGCGGCGTCGCAGGCGATGTGGCCGTCGAACGCGTGCACATCGTGCACCAGCTGGGTCTGGCCCGTCTGCGCGGCGGTGCCGCACACCCCGCGCCCCAGCGCAATGCGGATGCAGGCTGGCTTGCCCTGGAAGGGGCCCACGACCAGCTCATCGCCGTCGAACAGGTAGAAACCCGCCCAGTTCAGGTCGGGCAGCACGTCGTAAACCAGCGCCGCGAAGTTGGCCGCGTTGGCGATCATGTTGGTCTCGCCGTGCATCAGGCCCTGCGCCTGCTCCACCAGTTCGGCGTAGAGCGTGGCCTTGTTGTCGGTGGCGATAGCCTGGGCTTGGTACATGGCGGGTCCTGCATTCATCGGGGGAGGCAAGCCGTGTATGGTGCCACGTCCCCGCTTCCGCAAGGCTGCTTTCCCCATGCCGCGACACCTCTTCGTGACCGGAACCGATACCGGGATCGGCAAGACCCATGGCGCCCAGACCCTGGTCCACGCCTTCCGCCAGGCCGGTGAGCGCGTGGCCGGCATGAAGCCGGTGGCCAGTGGCTCGGCGCGCCTGCGCGAAGGCCTGCGCAACCAGGATGCGCTGGACCTGCAGGGCGCCAGCGAGCCACGGCCGCCGTATGAACTGGTCAACCCCATCGCGCTGGAGGAGGCGGTATCGCCCCATCTGGCCGCCGCCCGCGAGGGTGTCGCGGTGGCCTGGGAACCACTGGATCGCGCCTTTTCCGCCCTGGCCGGCAGCTACGATCGCGTGATCGTGGAGGGCGTGGGCGGCTGGATGGTGCCGCTATCGGAGACGATCTCCGCCGAAGATCTGCCTATCCGCTGGAAGTTGCCCGTGGTGATGGTCGTAGGCGTGCGGCTGGGCTGCATTAGCCACGCCCGCCTTACCGCAAGGGCGGTCCAGGCCGATGGCTGCCACCTGGCCGGCTGGATTGCCAACCTGGTGGAACCCGACATGCTGCTTCGGGATGAGAACGTGGAGACCTTGCGGCGGCTGATTCCCGCCGCGTGCCTTGGCGTGCTGCCCTGGCGCGTCGCGCCTGCCGAGGCCGCCATGCTGCTCGACCTTGCCCCGCTGGCCTGACGGGGCGTTCACGGGCCCCGGCTTAAGAGAAACCCATGACCACATACTTCCTTTCCGTAAAAGACATGGCGAAGGCGAAGGGGCCCGACTCCGAGCTTTCGTTCGAGGGCATTGGCCCGGATGCGCTGGCCGCGGCACTGGCTGACGCGATGCGCAGTGACAGCCTGTTCCAGCGCTGGCGCGCCAAGCAGCCTGACCCGGATGAGGTGGACCCCAGCCTCGGGGTTACCGATCCCGGCGCAAGCGCCAAGGGCGAGCTCTCTCCGAACGATCGTAACGATGTGGCGCTGACGACCAGCCTGCCCATGCGGATCGTGAAGCACCGGCTGAACCTCCTCATTGGCAGTAGTTGGGAACTGCGCGATACGAAGTGACCCGGCGCCGCAGCGCAACAATCAGCGTAGTACCTGTGGCGGTTGTCCCCTGTGCCCCGCCACCGCTAGAGTCCTCGCTTTCGAACACGCCAGGGGACCGCCTGTCCATGAAGGTACGCACGCTCGTGATCGCCACTTCGATCGCCCTCACCACCGCCTGCTCGTCGTCGAACGATGCGGATAAGGCCGCCGCCCCTGCGCCGGCTTCCACCGCACCGGCACCGGCCGCCGCAGGCACGGCCGCAGCCGCCCCTGCCGCTCACGAGAACCCGCTGCTCACCGCCAGCACGCTGCCGTTCCAGGCACCGGCCTTCGACAAGATCACCGATGCCGATTTCCAGCCGGCGATCGAAGAGGGCATGAAGCAGGAGCTCGCCGAAGTCGAGGCCATCGCGAATTCGGCCGACGAGCCGACCTTCGATAACACGGTCGTGGCACTGGAGAAGTCGGGCGTGCTGCTTACCCGCGCGCAGATGGTGTTTGGTGCCCTTACCGGCGCGAACACGAACGACACCCTGCAGAAGGTGGAGGAAGACGAAGCGCCGAAGCTCGCCGAGCATAGCGACGCCATCTACCTCAACGACAAGCTGTTCAAGCGGATCGAAACGCTCTACAACAAGCGCGATTCGCTGAACCTCGATCCGGAATCGAAGCGCCTGCTCGAAGTGAAGTACCAGGACTTCGTGCACGCCGGCGCGAAGCTCTCCGAGGCGGACAAGACCCGCCTGAAGGAGATCAACAAGGAAGAATCCACGCTCAGCACGCAGTTCACCAACAAGCTGCTGGCCGCGACCAAGGCCGCCGCGCTGGTCGTTGATGACAAGAAGGCCCTGGACGGCCTGTCCGATGCGGATATCGCCGCTGCCGCCGACGCCGCCAAGGGCCGCGGCCTGGAAGGCAAGTATGTATTCCCGCTGCAGAACACCACGCAGCAGCCCGAGCTGCAGCCCATGAACGACCGCGATACCCGCGAGAAGCTGTTCAAGGCTTCGTGGGAGCGGGCCGAGCACAACGACGCCAACGATACGCGCGACACCGCCGCGCGCATCGCGCAGCTGCGCGCCGAGCGCGCCAAGCTGTTGGGCTTCAAGAACTACGCCGCGTGGAAGCTCGACAACCAGATGGCGAAGACGCCGGAAGCCGCCGAGAAGTTCATGGAGCGCCTGGTGCCGGCCGCGGTCGCGCGTGCCAAGTCCGAGTCGAAGGACATCCAGGACGTGATCGACCAGGAGAAGGGTGGTTTCCAGGTGCAGGCCTGGGATTGGGATCACTACGCCGAAAAGGTCCGCAAGGCCAAGTACGACCTGGACGAGTCGCAGGTTCGCCCGTACTTCGAACTGGATAACGTGCTGCAGAACGGCGTGTTCTACGCGGCCAACCAGCTGTACGGCATCACCTTCAAGGAGCGCAAGGATATCCCGGTGTACCAGCCGGATGTCCGCGTGTTCGAAGTGTTCGACAAGGATGGCACCTCCATGGCGCTGTTCTACTGCGACTATTTCAAGCGCGACAACAAGAACGGCGGCGCCTGGATGGATAACCTGGTGGGCCAGTCGCACCTGATGGGCACCAAGCCGGTCGTGTTCAACGTGGCCAACTTCACCAAGCCCGTTGCTGGCCAGCCCGCGCTGCTGTCGTGGGATGATGTGACCACGATGTTCCACGAGTTCGGCCACGCGCTGCACGGCATGTTCTCGGATGCGAAGTACCCGTCGCTGTCGGGCGCCAATACCGCGCGCGATTTCGTCGAGTTCCCGTCGCAGTTCAACGAGCAGTGGGCATCGGATCCCAAGGTGTTCGCGAACTTCGCCAAGAACTACAAGACCGGCGAACCGATGCCCGATGAACTCGTCGCCAAGATCAAGAAGGCCTCGAAGTTCAACCAGGGCTACGCGATGAGCGAGCTGATTTCCGCCGCGCTGCTCGACATGCAGTGGCACATGCTGCCGGCCGATGCGCCCAAGCAGGACGTGGACAAGTTCGAAGCCGATGCACTGAAGAAAGTGGGCTTCACGCTTGTGCAGGTGCCGCCGCGCTACCGCTCCAGCTACTTCCAGCATATCTGGGGTAACGGCTACGCGGCCGGTTACTACGCCTACCTGTGGACGCAGATGCTCGATTCCGATGCCTTCGAGTGGTTCAAGGAACACGGTGGCCTGACCCGTGAAAACGGCCAGATCTTCCGCGACAAGATCCTCTCGCGTGGCAATACGGTGGAGCTGGGCAAGCTGTACCGCGATTTCCGCGGCAAGGAGCCGAGCATCGAGCCGATGCTTAAGGATCGCGGCTTGAAGTAAGCCGAAGGGGCCCCGCAAGGGGCCCTTTTTTTTGCGTGCGTTTCCTCAAGGCTCGAGGGTGATTCGCTCGATGCACAACGTGCCGCCTCGCCACACGATGCCCTGCAGCTCATTCAGCTCCGTCTGCGAGCATTGCAGCGAGCTCCAGTCGTCGCGTCCCGGCATGCGGGGAGCGGGTTGCTTCGCGAAGTCCGCGTGCCACGCTTCCTTGAAGGTGCCATGCGTGAGGAAACCCACGTGCGTATCGGCACCCAGGTGGGTGGTACTCATGTCGCAGGTGACCTTGCCGAACGCGTGCCGGAAGAGAATTGCGCAGTCATTCCGGTAACCCTTGATCCCCGTAAGAAAACACCGCTCGTCCGTACTATGGACCAGCAAGCCGCTGCTCCCGGTGACGATGACCAGTTCCTCGAACGCTACGAACGACTCAGCAGCAATGCTGGTGAATGGCGCCCGGGAAAATGGCACGCTGACGGACATCGAGCCCAGGTCGTGCCCATCGATGAGGGCCAGGATCTCTCCGATTCGCTTGTGTTCTGCAAGCAGGCGTAGCGCTAGCCGCCGCGGCGGGTCAGGCCGCCGGGAGATGGAAGGATGCTCGAACTTCAGGGATGCGTGCGCGGTACCGGGCGACATCATGTCGCTGTCCTCCAGCCAGGGGTGGTGGACGCCGGGTACCGGCCGGCGTGTTGGTTCGCGCAGCGTCCGCCGGGGTTGCCGATTGCGCAATAGGCCTTTTGTTGTAGGCGCATGAAAAAGGCCGCGCCTGTTGCCAGGCGCGGCCCTTCCGTTGCCGATACGGCGCGGGTTACTCGCCGATCGTCAGCAGCGAAGCGTTGCCGCCGGCTGCCGTGGTGTTGATGGTGAGCGTGCGCTCGCCGGCAAAGCGCAGCAGGTAGTGCGGGCCGCCGGCCTTCGGGCCGGTGCCGCTGAGGCCTTCGCCACCGAACGGCTGTACGCCGACCACCGCACCGATCTGGTTGCGGTTGACGTAGCAGTTGCCGACCTTTGCACGCGACGAGATGTACTCGATCGTGTCGTCGATACGGCTGTGGATGCCCAGCGTGAGGCCGAAGCCGGTGTCGTTGATCTGCTCGACCACCTTGGCCAGGTCCGAACCCTTCCAGCGGATGACGTGCAGCACCGGGCCAAAGATCTCGCGGGTGAGCGTTTCCAGCGACGGGATCTCGTAGGCGCGCGGGGCGAAGAAGGTGCCGTTCGCGGTGCCTTCCGGCAATGCAACTTCGGCAATCTTCTTCGCTTCGCGGTCCATGCGTGCCGCGTGGTCCACCAGGATCTGGCGCGCATCTTCATCGATCACCGGGCCGACATCGGTGGAGAGCAGGCCCGGGTCACCGACCTTCAGCTCCGCCATGGCACCGGCGAGCATGCCGATCACCTTGTCGGCGATATCTTCCTGCACGAACAGGATGCGTGCGGCCGAGCAACGCTGGCCGGCCGACTGGAACGCCGAGTTGATCACGTCCTTCACGATCTGCTCGGGCAGTGCTGACGAGTCGGCGATCATCGCGTTCTGGCCGCCGGTTTCGGCGATCAGCGCGGCGATGGGGGCGTTGCGGGCGGCCAGGGCGCGGTTGATCGCCCAGGCGGTGTCGGTGGAGCCAGTGAAGGCCACGCCGGCCACGCGCTTGTCGCGGGTGAGGGCGGCACCGACCGTGGCGCCATCGCCCGGCAGGAACTGCAGCACATCGGTGGGCACGCCGGCGGCGTGCAGCAGCTTCACCGCGGCGTAGCCGATCAGCGCGGTCTGCTCGGCCGGCTTGGCGATGACGGCGTTACCGGCCGCGAGGGCGGCAGCCACCTGGCCCAGGAAGATGGCCAGCGGGAAGTTCCACGGGCTGATGCAGACGAATACGCCGCGGCCGTTGAGGAACAGCTGGTTGCTCTCGCCGGTGGGGCCCGGCAGCTGTTCGGGCTGGCCGAACAGGCGGCGCGCCATGGTGGCGTAGTAGCGCAGGAAATCGGCGGCTTCGCGGATCTCGGCGATCGCATCAGGCAGGCTCTTGCCGGCTTCGCGCACGCACATGGCGATGAACTCGGCGCGGTTGTGTTCGAGCTGCTCGGCGGCGTGCTCCAGGATGGCAGCGCGGCTGGCGGCCGGCAGGCGGTCCCAGCCCGGCTGGGCGGCGACGCCGGCGCGCAGCGCGGCATCCACCATGCCTTCGTTCGCGTTCTCGACCGTGCCGATGATGCGGCGGCGATCCGACGGGTCGGTGACTTCCTGCTTCGTACCACCGGTGGCGCCACCGGCGACGAGCGGGGCGGCCGACCACGGGCCGGAGTGACGGTTGACGGCGTCGGCGAGCTCGTTCAGCTCGTTATCGTTTGCGAAGTTCATGCCCATGGAGTTCTTCCGGAGTTCGCCGTAGAGATTGACCGGCAGGGGAATACGGGGGTGGGGGATGGAGGCGAAGGCGCGCACCGTTTCGCACGGATCGGCGACCAGATCGCGCACCGGCACGCTTTCGTCGACCACGCGGTTGACGAAGCTGGTGTTGGCGCCGTTCTCGAGCAGGCGGCGTACGAGGTACGGCAGCAGGTCTTCATGCGTGCCGACCGGGGCGTAGACGCGGCAGGGGACATTGAGCTTGTCCTTGCCGATCACTTCCGCGTACAGGTCGGCGCCCATGCCGTGCAGGCGCTGGTTCTCGTACGGGCGACCCTTGGCGATGTGGTGGATCGCGGCAATGGTGTGCGCGTTGTGCGTGGCGAACTGCGGGTACACCAGGTCGCTGCCGGCGTTGAACAGCCGATGCGCGCAGGCCAGGTAGCTCACGTCGGTGTTGGGCTTGCGCGTGTACACCGGGTAGCCAGACAGGCCGTTTTCCTGGGCGCGCTTGATCTCGGCATCCCAGTAGGCGCCCTTCACCAGGCGCACGAACCAGCGGCGGCCGGTGGCGCGGGCCTTCTCGACCACCCAGTCAATCACGAACGGGGCGCGCTTCTGGTAGCCCTGGATCACGATGCCCAGGCCGTTCCAGCCCTCCAGCGAGGGGTGCGCGAACACATCGCCGATGATGTCCAGCGACAGTTCCAGGCGGTCGGTCTCTTCCGCATCCACGGACAGGGCGATGCCGTTCTTGAACGCCAGTTGCGACAGCTCAAGCAGCTTGGCGCCCAGCTCCGCACGGGCGCGGGCACGGTTGCCGATCTCGTAGCGCGGGTGCAGGGCGGAAAGCTTCACCGAGATCGACGGGGCTTCCACGTTGCTCTTGAACGGGCCACGGGCGCCCAGCGCGTTGATCGCGTCGCGGTAATCCTGCTGGTAGCGCTCGGCAGTGGCCTGGGTGAGCGCCGATTCGCCGAGCATGTCGTACGAATAGCGGTACACCGAGTGTTCCTTCTCCTCGGAGCGGTCCAGGGCTTCCTTGATCGTGCGTCCCATCACGAACTGGTGGCCCATGATGCGCATGGCCTGGCGAACGGCAAGGCGCACCACCGGTTCACCCGCGCGGCCTACCAGGCGGCGCAGGGCGGAGGTGAAGTCATGGCGGGTTTCTTCCGCCAGGTTCACCAGGTGGCCGGTGAGCATCAGGCCCCAGGTGGAGGCGTTGACGAACACCGATTCGCTCTGGCCCAGGTGCTTCTTCCAGTCGGCATCGCCCAGCTTGTCGCGGATGAGCTTGTCGGCGGTGGCCTTGTCGGGGATACGCAGCAGCGCTTCAGCCACGCACATCAGCAGGACGCCCTCCTCCGAGGAGAGGTCGTACTGGCGCATGAAGGATTCGACGGCGCTCTGGTCCTTGGCGCGGGCACGGACGCGAGTGACCAGGCCGGCGGCCACGTCGATGACGTGCTCGCGCTCGGTCGGGGGCAGCGTGGCCTGGGCCAGGAGGTCGTTGACGGCCTCGGTTTCGTCGCGCAGCCACGCGGCGGTAATGCGCGCGCGCGCCGGCTCGGCACCGGTGGGGAGTTCGGGACTGAGAATGGAGGGATTCACGGAGGGCTATGGGGGACGGGGAGACCGCCTATTGTAAGGGAGCGCGGGGCGGAGTGCGTGGTGCGTTGCGGGGTGCCGCGCGCGGGCCCCATGTTGCGGGGCCGCGCGGGCGGCGGCGCGGCTGCCGCGCCGCCGCGGTCCAGCACCGTCAAGCACTTAGGACAGGCGCGCGTTGCTGGAGCGGCGCCGGCATCGCATGCGGCACCCGTCCTTGCCGCATCTTCGCCGCCGCCCTATGATCCCAATGTTCCAGGCACGCCGGATTCCCATGTTCGTGCTTCGACCGACCGTCGCGGGTCATCCGCGCGTAGTGTGGCTTCGGCCCAACCGCGCGCTGGATAAACGCGGCCTGCGTCGGCTGATCACCGGGCTTTCGGCGTTGGCCCTGGCGACCGCGGCGTTCGGCGCGTGGCAGGGGAATGTGTTCGCCCCCCTGTTCGCCCTGATCGAGGCGTTCGTCGTGGGGTTTGCGCTTGGCGCGGCCTGGCGGGCCGGCGACAGGGGTGAACGCATTGCCATTGGCCCGGACACACTGGAGATCCGGCAGCTACCCGGTCGACGGGTGCGCCATTTCCAGACATATTGGGTACGCATCGGGCTGGCGCCGGGGGAAGGTCGCCAGCGGCTCTTGATCAGATCGCACGGCAACGAGCTCGAAATCGGCGCTTTTCTTGGGGAAGAGGAAAGGGTCGAGGTGTCAAGGAAACTCATGGTGCTTCTGTCCGAAGTCATGGATCAGTCGCGCAGGTAGGTTCAACAAAGGTGCAAACATGACATCTGGCGGCATCGGACGTTGGTTTTCGGCGTGGACGGCAGGCGTGGTACTAGCCCTTTCGGGCGGGGCGGCAATGGCCAACCCCGAACCCGACCAGCTCAACATGACCAAGGGTGCCGCGGAGTGGTCCCCTTACGGCATGCACATGGTGGCGCTGTGGGTCTGCGTCGTCATCGGCATCGTGGTGTTCGGCGCCATGTTCGTGGCGATGTTCCGCTTCCGTAAGTCACGCGGTGCCGTGGCCGAAAAGTGGACGCACAGCACGAAGCTGGAAATCGTCTGGACGGTCATTCCCGTCATCATCCTCATTTTCCTGGCCAAGCTCGCTACCGGCGGCCTCACCAGCTTCGCCGACACCACGGGCTCGGAGATGACCATCAAGGTCACCGGCTACCAGTGGAAGTGGCGCTACGACTACGTCGAGTACAAGGGCAAGCCGGTCGACCGCGTGGGCTTCATGTCCAAGCTGGAAGAAACCTCCGACCGCACCCGCCAGCTCAAGTCCAACCTTGATCCGGACAAGATCCAGGTCGACGGGTACAAAACCTACCTGCTCGATGTGGACAAGCCGCTCGTGGTGCCCGTGGGCGTCAAGATCCGCTTCATCATCGTCGGCGGCGACGTCATCCACTCCTGGTGGGTGCCGGCGTTGGGCTGGAAGATGGATGCCATCCCGGGCATCGCCAACTCGGCGTGGACGAACCTGAAGGAGCCTGGCGTGTACCGCGGCCAGTGCGCCGAGCTTTGCGGCCAGGACCACGGCTTCATGCCGATCGTGGTGAAGGCCGTGCCCAAGGCTGAATTCGAACAGTGGCTGGCCACCCAGGAAGACGAGGCGAAGGTGCAGAAGGCCGCACAGACAGCCCAGGCAACCCCCGTCACGGCCCCCCAGGGCTGAATCCTCCAACGTCCCAGTCCGTTTACGTCCAAGGTAGAGGTGCAAGGCCCATGGCGCACGATGCCACCCACGACCACCACGATCACCACGGAGCCCCGCAGGGATTCTTCCAGCGCTGGGTGATGTCCACGAACCACAAGGACATCGGCACGCTTTACCTGGTTTTCGCGTTGCTGATGTTCTTCATCGGCGGCGCTTTCGCGATGGTGATCCGCGCGGAACTGTTCAAGCCGGGCATGCAGCTCGTGCAGCCGTATTTCTTCAACGAAATGACGACGATGCACGCGCTGGTGATGATCTTCGGCGCCATCATGCCCTCGTTCGTGGGCCTGGCGAACTGGATGATCCCGCTCATGGTCGGCGCGCCGGACATGGCGCTGCCGCGCATGAACAACCTGTCGTTCTGGATCATGCCGTTCGCGTTCACGCTGCTGCTGAGCACGCTGTTCATGCCGGGCGGCGGCCCCGCCGGTGGCTGGACCATGTACCCGCCGCTGTCGCTGCAGGGTGAGTCCATCGCCTACGTGGTGTTCGCGGTCCACCTGATGGGTATCAGCTCGATCATGGGTGCGATCAACATCATCGCCACCATCCTCAACATGCGTGCCCCGGGCATGGACCTGCTGAAGATGCCGGTGTTCGTGTGGAGCTGGCTCATCACGGCGTTCCTGCTGATCGCGGTGATGCCGGTGCTGGCCGGTGCGGTGACCATGTTGCTCACCGACAAGTACTTCCACACCAACTTCTTCAACGCCGCCGGTGGCGGTGACCCGGTGCTGTACCAGCACATCTTCTGGTTCTTCGGGCACCCCGAGGTGTACATCATGATCCTGCCGGCGTTCGGGATCATCTCGGAAATCATCCCCACCTTCGCCCGCAAGCCGATCTTCGGCTACAAGGCCATGGTGTTCGCCATCGCATCGATCGCGTTCCTCTCGTTCATTGTCTGGGCCCACCACATGTTCGCCGTGGGCCTGCCGATGGGCGCGGAGATCTTCTTCATGTATGCCACCATGCTCATCGCGGTGCCGACGGGCGTGAAGGTGTTCAACTGGGTGAGCACGATGTGGGGCGGCTCGATGACGTTCGAGACGCCGATGCTGTTCTCCATCGCGTTCGTCATCCTGTTTACGATCGGCGGCTTCTCCGGCCTGATGCTGGCGCTGGCCCCGGCGGATTTCCAGTACCACGATACGTACTTCGTGGTCGCGCACTTCCATTACGTACTGGTCACCGGTGCCGCCTTCTCGATCATGGCCGCCGCGTACTACTGGCTGCCGAAGTGGTCGGGCAACATGTACAGCGAGACCTGGGGCAAGATCCATTTCTGGTCCAGCGTCATCTCGGTCAACGTGTTGTTCTTCCCGCAGCACTTCCTGGGCCTGGCCGGCATGCCGCGCCGTATCCCGGACTACAACGTGGCCTTCGCCAACTTCAACATGATCAGCTCGATCGGCGGCTTCTGGTTCGGCGCCTCGCAGCTGATCTTCCTGGGCGTCATCGTGCACTGCGTGTACTTCTCGAAGAAGAAGGCCGCGGATCGCTCGTGGGAAGGCGCGAAGGGCCTGGAGTGGACGGTGCCGTCGCCGGCGCCGCACCACACCTTCGATGTGCCGCCGGTCATCCATGATGACGAGCTGGCGCACGGCCACACGGACCATTGATCGATGAATGCCATGGTCGACAACGCAATGGATGAACGGCGCAAGCGCGCCCGCCGCACCGCGTGGATCGCGGGCTGCGTGGCGCTTGGCATCTTCGTCCTGTCGATCGTGCAGATGTTGAAGCTGTAACGGCCAACAAGCGACTTCCACGGGAAACCAGCATGGGTCACCAGCAACACGACGCTTATTACGTACCGAGCAAGAGCCAGTGGCCCATCGTGGCCGCCGTTTCCATGTTCGTCACCGTGTTCGGTGCGGCGCACTGGCTGAATGCCGAACCGGGCGAATCCGGCTTTGGCAAGACCGTGTTCTGGGTCGGCCTGGTCATGATCCTGGGCATGTTCTTCGGCTGGTTCCGCTCGGTCATCAACGAATCGATGGCGGGCAACTACAACGGCCAGGTGGATCGCTCGTTCCGCATGGGCATGATGTGGTTCATCTTCTCCGAGGTGATGTTCTTCGGCGCCTTCTTCGGCGCCCTGTTCTACGCCCGCATCTTCTCCGTGCCCTGGCTGGGCGGCGAAGGCCACGGCGTGCTCACCCATCAGTTCGTGTGGGAGAACTACAGCGCGGCCTGGGGTGCTTCCGGTGGCGGCGGCCCCGACAAGATCGGTGGTTCGTTCCACACCATCGCGGCATGGGGCCTGCCGCTGCTGAACACGCTGATCCTGCTGTCGTCAGGCGTGACCATCACTATCGCGCACCACGCCTTGAAGGCCGGGCATCGCAAGGCGCTGCTGATCGGCCTGGGCGCCACCGTGCTGTTGGGCGCCACCTTCCTGTTCTGCCAGGCGCACGAATACGCCGAGGCGTACGAGCACTTCAACCTCACGCTGGGCAGTGGCGTCTACGGCGCCACGTTCTTCATGCTCACGGGTTTCCACGGCATGCACGTGACGCTGGGCACGATCATGCTGGCGATCATCTGGGTGCGCTGCGCCAAGGGCCATTTCACGAAGGATGACCACTTCGGCTTCGAGGCCGTGGCGTGGTACTGGCACTTCGTCGACGTTGTGTGGCTGGCGTTGTTCTTGTTCGTCTACGTGCTCTGAGTCACTGAAACCCGCCGCGAGGCGGGTTTCTTCTTTGCGCGCCGGGAACCTACACGTTGGTGTGGGCGGGAGCGACTGTGGCGGGCCTGGCGTATCGGTGACCTTTCCCTTGTCGGCACGTTGGGTGCCGTAACACGGGAGCGCTCATGTATCAGCCCCAATGCCGAGGTAGTGAGTCATTGACTTATGTAAGTCATTGGCGCACTATTGCCCCATGATCTTCGTAGAGACCCCGCTGTTTACGCGGCGGGTCTACGAACTGCTCAGCGAAGATCAGTACACGCGGTTGCAGCACTATCTCACCGTCGATCCCGATGTGGGTGACCTCATCGAAGGGACGGGTGGCCTGCGCAAGATTCGGGTCGCCGTTGCAAGCCGGGGAAAGCGCGGCGGCGCACGTGCCATCTATTACCACTTCGCCACGCGTTCTCGCATCGCCATGCTTTTGATCTATGCGAAGAACGAGCGGGATGACCTTACGTCCGTGCAGCGCGCCGCATTGCGAAAAATCGTTGAACACTGGAACCAGCCACCATGAACACTTTCTTCGATGAGCTTCTTGAAAGCGTCCAGCAGATGGACGAGATCCACCGCGGAAAGCGCGCGCCGTCCCGCGAGTTCCACGTCGACCCGGCCACCATCAAGGCCATTCGTGAGAGCACCGGGCTTTCGCAGCCCAACTTCGCCAAGGTGCTCGATGTGGATGTGGGCACGTTGCGCAACTGGGAGCAGGGGCGGCGCGAGCCTACCGGGCCGGCGCGGGCGTTGCTGCGGGCTATTCGGAACGATCCGCAGCATGTGATGGCTGCGTTGGTCGGCTAGGCCCTATCGCGCGAAAGCGCGCTCCTACAGGCCAGGGGGCCGGGGCATGGGGCCGATTGCCGCACTTTGCCGCACCGCGCCTTGGTGCGGGAAGGGGGCGGGTTAGAATTGGCCCACGTCGTGCGGGTGCAGCCACCCCATGAAGATGCCCAGGGCCACCATGGCGATGAGCAGCAGGGAAAGTCCGATTCGGCGGGTAAGGGCCCATACGGTGCGCTTGCTCTGGCCCTTGTCGGTCATCATGAAGAACAGCGCCTGGCCCAGGTTGAACAGCACCACCAGGAGCAGGACCACCAGCGCGTATTTGTAGATGGTTTCCACGTGACCGTTCCGCTTCATTGCGACAATCCGAGTATAGCGGTGGGCACGCGGGGCTTTGCATGAGCTTTCTGCGCCGTCCGACGTGGTTCGCTGTCGCACTTACCGTGGCGGGGGTGCTGGTTTTCGTGCGCCTGGGCATCTGGCAGCTCGACCGGGCCGCCGAAAAGGATGAACTACTGCGGCGCTACGCCGCAGCCAGCGAGGCGCCTGCCGAGGTCTTTGGCCAGGTGGCGGCCAACCCGCCTGCGGATCGGTACCCGCGCGTGGATGTTTCGGGGGTGTTCATCCCGGGTCACCGCTACGTCCTGGACGACCAGACCCGCGCCGGTCAGGTGGGTGTGCACGTCTATGCCGCGTTCTTGCCGCACGGCGATAACCACGCCGTGCTGGTCGATCTTGGGTTCCTTCCGCGCGAAGCCGGTGCCTCGCCGCGACTGCCCCCGGTCCCCGAGGCACCGCTCACGCTGCGCGGGCTGTACGTGCCGCCGCCGGGTGTGGGCATCCGGTTGGGTGGCGATCGCCTCCCGGAGCAGAAGGGGCCGGACAAATCGGTCGTCTACGTGGACCTGACCGAGGTCGCCGCTGACCTGCACCGCTCGCTGTATCCTCGCGTGCTGCTGCTCGATGCCGATCCGGCCACGATCTATGCGCGCGAGTGGACGCCGGCGGTCATGCCCCCCGCGCGCCACCGTGCCTACGCTTTCCAGTGGTTCACCTTCGCGTTTGCCGCGGTCGTGATCTTCCTTCTTCTCCACCGCAACCGGCGGCCCCGCCCGCGCAACGAGAACCCATGAACCAACCGCAAGCCCAACCCGCCCGTTCGGGCCGCCTGAAGCTGGTGCTGATCATGCTGGTGTTCCTTGCCCCCATCGTGGCCGCGGGCATCCTGACGCTCACTGGCTGGCAGCCGACCGGCAAGGGCAATGGCCAGCCGATCCTTCCGCAGCGCTCCTTTGAGGGCGTGCGCGTCGATGTGGGCGGCAAGCCGTGGGCATGGCGTGACAGCGAGCCGCGTCTTACCCTCGTCGTGCTGCCGGGGCCTGCCTGCGCTGCCGAATGCGTCAAAACGCTGGGGCTCGTGCGCAATGCGCGCATCGTGCTCAACCGTAATGCCGATCGCCTGCGCCTGCTCTATATCGGCGCTGCGCCCGCGTCCACGGATGCGCAGGCCGTCATGTCCGATTACTCGCTCGGCACCGAACCGGCCGAGACGTTTGCCCCGTTCCGTCCCAGCACGCCCGATACCGTCGCGGTCGTCCTGGTGGAATCCAATGCCACTGCGCTGGCGTGGTACCCGGCGGGCTTCGACCCGAACGGCCTGCGCAAGGACCTGCAGAAGGTGATCCGCTGATGTCCCCCCGCGCCTTGAAAGCCCTGCGCACCCTGGCCCTGCTGGCCGCGATCTTCGCGTTCTGCGTGGTGATGTTCGGCGCGTTCGTGCGCCTGTCCAACGCCGGCCTGTCTTGCCCGGATTGGCCTACCTGCTACGGCAAGGTCACCTGGCCCGGCCACGCCCATGACATCGCGCAGGCCAACGAAGCATTCCCCGATCGTCCGTACGAGGATCACAAGGCGTGGCGTGAGCAGGTTCACCGTTTCCTTGCGGGTAGCCTCGGCTTCATGGTGCTCGCGATTGCGCTGATTGCCGCCTGGCGTCGCAAGGCGGCGGTGGGTGCCGTGCTCGTCGCGGCCGTGTTCGCCGCCGTGGGTGTCGTGCTGTACATGCGTGGCGTGTACGTGGTGTCGTCCATTCTTTCGGCGCTGGCGATCGCGTTGCCGCTCATCGCCGCAGCGACACTCGATCGCCCGGGCGCCTGGCGCGTGGGCATCGCCGCACTGGCGGTCATCATCTTCCAGGCCATGCTTGGCATGTGGACGGTGACGTTGCTGGTGAAGCCGATCATCGTCACCGCGCACCTGCTCGGCGGCCTGGCGACGTTTGCCCTGCTTGCCTGGGCGGCGTTGCGCTGGTGGGGCGTGGGCACGCGTGACGAGCGTTTCGCCGCGCTGCGCCTGCCGGTCACGATCGGCATCGTGGTCCTGGTCTGCCAGATCACCCTGGGTGGCTGGACCAGCACGAACTATGCGGCCCTCGCCTGTGGCACGGATTTCCCCAAGTGCCTGGGCCAGTGGTGGCCGGATACCGATTTCCACGAGGCCTTTATTCTCTGGCGCGGCATCGGGGTCAACTACGAAGGTGGCGTACTTGATATGGCCGCGCGCAGCGCTATCCAGATGGCGCACCGCATTGGTGCCGGCGTCACCTTCCTCTACCTGGCTTGGCTGTCGCACAAGCTAGCGCGCGCCGGCCTGCGTAAGGTAGGTATCGCCGTGGCGGTGGTGCTGATCGCGCAGGTACTGCTGGGCATCGGCAATGTGCATCTGGGCCTGCCGCTGCCGATGGCCACGGCGCACAATGGCGTGGCCGCGCTGCTCCTGTTTACCCTGCTCGCGGCCCTCGCCAGCACGCAACGTCTGCCGTCGGAGTCGCCGTGACCAAGTTCAAGCAATACCTGGAACTGACCAAGCCGCGCGTCGTCGCGCTGCTGGTCTTCTGCGCGGTCATCGGCATGTTCCTTGCGGTGGATTCGGATGGGAACCGCGTGCTGCCCACGTGGCAAGCGGGCATCTTTGGCACGCTGGGCATCTGGCTGGCCTCGGCGTCGGCTGCCGCGTTCAATCACCTGATCGATCAGCGCATCGACAAGATCATGGCGCGCACCTCGCACCGGCCGCTGGCCACGGGTGAGCTCACGCCCATGAAGGTGTTCGTCTTCGCGATGACCCTGGGCATCGTTTCAATGCTGATCCTGGTGTTCCTGGTGAACACGCTGACCGCGGTGCTCACGTTCTTCTCGCTCATTGGTTATGCGGTGATCTATACCGCCTACCTCAAGCGCGCGACGCCGCAGAACATCGTGATTGGTGGCCTCGCCGGCGCGGCGCCGCCGGTGCTCGGCTGGACCGCCGTGACCGGTTCGCTGCACCCGTACGCCTTGCAGCTGCTGCTGATCATCTTCGTGTGGACTCCGCCGCACTTCTGGGCGCTGGCCATCTTCCGCGTGGATGATTATTCGCGTGCGCAGGTGCCGATGCTGCCGGTGACCCACGGCGTGAAGTTCACCCGCTGGCACATCTTCTTCTACACCGTGCTGTTGTTCCTGGTCACGCTGCTGCCGTTCCTCACAGGGATGAACGGCCTCATCTACCTGTTCGGCGCCGTGGTGCTCGGCATCGGGTTTCTCTGGTACGCGGTGCGGTTGTTCTCGTCCACCGACGATTTCTTCCCGATGAAGATGTTCAACTACTCCATCATTTACCTGATGGTGTTGTTCGCGTTCCTGCTGGCCGACCACTGGCTGGTCGAGCCGATGGTGCATTTGCCGGTGCGTTTCGAGCCGATCGTCTGACGGCGTGCCCCCTGCCACGCGACTTGCCGTGGCATCCCTGTAGGAGCGCGCTTGCGCGCGATCGCGCGCAAGCGCGCTCCTACAGGGATTTTGGCGTCAAAACGCAGCGTGCACCCAGTTGGCGACGGCGCCGGGATGCTCCAGGTGCAGGTGGTGCCCGCCATCCATATGCGTGACGCGGATGTTTTCGACGCAATCGATGCGCACCTGTAGCGAATCCGGCTCGAGGTACGGCGGGTGCGGATTCGCGAGCAGTAGCGAGGTGGGGGCCGCAAGGCCCAGCAGCAGCGCCATCACCTGCGTTTCCGCCAGCCGCACGGCCGTAGGCCGCGACAGTCGCGGATCGCTGCGCCAGCTGTAGCCGCCGTCGACGGCGCTCAGACCGCGCTCAACGATGTAGCGGCCGAGCTCGGGCGCCAGGCCGCTGGCCATCGCGCGTGCTTCGGCGGCCGATTCGATCGTCGGGAACACTCGCAGCGGCCGGTTGCCCGTGGTTTTCAACGCCATCGCCTCGCGGAAGCGATCGAGCGTGCGCGATCCGTCGTCCCCCAACGGGCCGAGGCCCTCAATCAGCGCGAGGCCACGCACGCGCTCGGGCGCGGCAACGGCCAGCATGGTCGCAACCCCCGCACCCAGCGAATGGCCCAGCAGGTGAAAGCGGGGCAGGGCGAGCGAATCCGCCGCGGCGAGCATGGCGCGCACGTAACCGACATGCTGGTAAATCGTGGATTCGGGCAGGTGCGATGAGTGGCCGTGGCCGGGCAAGTCCAGGGCGATGACGTGGAAGCGATCGGCAAGCTTTGGCGCCAGCAGGGCGAAGCTCGCGGCATTGTCCAGCCAGCCGTGGACCATGAGCAAAGGCTGCGCATCAGGTTCGCCCCACGCAAGGCCGCCGAGCTCGAGCCCCGGGATAGATACCTTCAGCTCACGCACCGGCGCCTGCCTTTCGCGCGCGCTCACGCGCGGCGGCCAGCTTTACGGCCTCGGCGGCTGCGTCATAGGCGGGATCGAATTCCGGCCAGCCCTGCGTGTGCTTGAGGACCAGATCGGCCAAGGCATCGACGTGGGCCGGTGCCGAGTTAAGGCAGGGGATGTAGCTGAGGGTCTCTCCGCCCGCCTCACGGAAGAACTCCGCGTTCTGCATGGCGATCTCCTCCAGTGTTTCCAGGCAATCCACGGCAAAGCCTGGGCTGATCACATCAAGGCGCTTGATGCCCCTGGCGCCCAGGGCGCGCACTGTCTCGTCGGTATACGGGTGCAGCCAGCGCTCACGCCCCACGCGCGACTGGAAGCTGAAGATGGCCTCATCTTCCGAGAGGCCAAGCGCCTCGCCCAGCAGGCGTGCGGTGGCGTGGCACTGGCAGTAATACGGATCCCCCGCGCGGGTATAGCGCTCGGGGATGCCGTGGAAGCTCATCAACAGCTTGTCGCCGCGGCCGTGGGTTTCCCAGTGGGCGCGCACGCTGGCCGCCAGCGCGGCAATGTACGCCGGATCGTCGTGGTAATCGTTGACCTGGCGCAATTCGGGTGGCCAGCGCAGGCCCTTCACCGTGTCGGCCACCGCATCGAACACGCTGCCGGTGCTGGTGGCGGAGTATTGCGGGTACAGGGGTAGCACGAGCAGCCGGCGGACGCCCTCGCGTTGCAGTTTCGCGACGGTATCGGCGACGGAGGGCTTCCCGTAGCGCATGGCCAGGGCCACGGTCACCGGGCCGGGGCGCCGCCGGGCCAGCTCGGCGCCCAACGAAGCGGCCAGCGCCTCGCTGCCCACACGCAATGGCGAACCTTCGGCGGTCCAGATGCGCTGATAGGCGTGGGCCGAGCGCTTTGGGCGAATCCTCAGGATGATCCCGTGGAGGATCAGCTTCCAGAGCAGCCGCGGGTACTCGATGACCCGGGGATCGCCAAGGAATTCAGCAAGGTAAGGCCGCACCGCGGCCGCGGTGGGCGCGTCAGGTGTACCAAGATTAACCAGGAGCACCGCTGACCTGGCTGGGAGGTCATGGGAATGCTCGTTCAGGCCGGTATAGTTCGGGGTACCTGGCATCGGATTCGGTATTTCGCTGGGGATCCGCTGAGTCTGCCATACGCAGGCGTGCGGCTCCTGCGGCAGCATGTCCCGGATCCTGCCTAAAGCGTTCAAAAGGAGCCACCCATGACCTCACGCGTTTCCCTGCTTGCCCTTGGCCTCGCCGCGCTGCTGCCCTCCATGGCCGCCCAGGCCGCCGATCCGCCGCGCAAGCAGGCCACCGAAGCCGTGCGTGTGCTGGATGAAATGATCAACGACGCCCCGGACAAGTCGCTTCCGACCGACCTGCTGAAGAACGCCTGCGCCGTGGCCATCATCCCGGGCATGGTGAAGGGTGGTTTCGTGTTTTCCGGCGCCAAGGGCGAAGGCCTGATCGCCGAGCGCAAGGACTGCACGGGTGAGTGGTCCAACCCGAACTTCATCTCCACGGCCGCCGCCGGCGTGGGTTTCCAGGCCGGTATCCAGTCCATCGACGTGATTCTGGTGTTCCGCACCCACAAGGGCGTGGACCAGATCATCGATGGCCAGTTCACCATGGGCGCCAGCGCCTCCGCGGCCGCCGGCCCGGTGGGCCGCTCGGCCATGGCGGCCACGAACGGCAAGATGAACGCGGAGATTTACACCTATTCGCGCGCCAAGGGCCTGTTTGCCGGCATCTCGCTGGATGGCTCGCGGATCAGCATCGATGACGACTCGAACGAGGAGATTTATGGCTCGGGCATCACGCCGCGCCGGATCTTTGAGGGCGGCGTCACGAATGTTCCAAGCGAGGTGAACGCATTCCGGGATAAACTCGAGGAGTACACTCAGAAGTGAGTCCCCTCCCGGGCGGGTCCCCCAACGGGTCCCGCCTTCGTCCCACCGGTGCCCCAGGGGGTGCCCAGAGGTTCCCATGAGCATTACCCATATCGTCCTCCTGCTGCTTGTCGTCGTGTTGATCTTCGGCACGAAGAAGCTGCGTAACATCGGCTCGGACCTGGGCGGTGCCATGCGCGACTTCAAGAAGGGCATGGATGGCGGCGACGAGGAAGAGCAGCGCCGCCGCGATGCCGAGAAGCTGCGTGCCGAAAGCACGTCCACGCAGGAAAACGTCCGGCGCGACAGCACCGAGACCCACGACCGCAATCCGTAAGCCCCGGCTCGCCCCATGATCGAGATCAGCTTCGGCAAGCTGCTGCTGCTCGCACTGGTGGCGCTTATTGTCCTTGGCCCCGAGCGCCTGCCGCACGCCGCCCGTACGGCGGGCGCGCTGCTGCGCCGCGTGCGCAACGGCTGGGATAGCGTCCGCTCCGAGGTGGAGCGCGAGATCCAGGCCGAGGAAATCAAGCGCACGCTGCGGGAAACGGCCGAAAGTGCCAAGGCCGCCCAGGAAGACGTCCAGAAGGGTTTCCGCGACGCCAGCAGCACCGTGGCCGATCCCTTCAAGGACACCAGCGCCCAGGTGCGCGATGCCTACACCGATGCCCAGTCCGCCCACGCGGGCCGGCGCGAGCCTGACCCGGAGCGCGACATGCTCCCGCTGAACCAGGGCGATGCGCCCGGCCGGAACGAACCGAATGACCGCACGTGATCCGTCGGCCGAAGATGAGCTCGAGCAAGGCCTGTTTTCCCACCTGATCGAACTGCGCAGCCGCCTGATGCGGGCGATCGTGGTGCTGCTCATCGTGCTGTTGGCCCTGGTGCCCATGGCCAACCACCTGTACGCCGAGCTGGCCAAGCCGCTGGTCGAAAAGATGCCGAACGGTGCGCATCTGATTGCCACCGAGGTCGCCAGCCCGTTCGTCACGCCGCTAAAGCTCGCCTTCTACGTCGCGCTGTTCATCAGCATGCCGATGATCCTGTACCAGCTGTGGTCGTTCGTGAGCCCCGGTCTGTACAAGCATGAAAAGCGCCTGGCGCGGCCGCTGCTGGTCGCGTCGCTGGTGCTGTTCTACGCAGGCTGTGCGTTTGCCTATTTCGTCGTGATGCCCGCGGCGTTCAAGTTCCTCAACGCGGTCACCCCCGAGGGCGTGGCCATGATGACGGACATCACGCATTACCTCGATTTCGTGACCCTGATGTTCTTCGCGTTCGGGCTCTGTTTCGAGGTGCCCGTCGCCGTCGTGATCCTTGCCGCCATCGGCGTGGTGGATGCCGAGAAGCTCAGTAAGGGACGCGGTTACGCCATCGTCGGCGCATTTGCCATCGCCGCCTTCATTACCCCGCCCGACCTGCTTTCCATGGTCATGCTTGCGGTCCCGATGTGCCTGCTTTATGAAGTAGGCCTGCTTTCCGTACGATTCCTGCTGAAGACCCCCACACGGGAGTAAGCGCGATGGCCGGGAGCCGCGGCTGGCTGGCGGTGAAGGGTAAGGATGGCCCGGCGGTGCTCGCCGAGCTCGAACTCGTGCGCACCGAAGACACGTCCTCCCATCCCCAGCGCGGCATGTGCATCGCATTGCCCAGCGGCTGGTTCGTGGTCATTACCCGCTTTGCGTCACCGCTGCTTACCGAAGACTCGCTATTGCCGCTATCGCAGGGCTGCAAGGTCATTGGCGTGCAGTGGGACGAGGCCTCGGTGAGCGTCGCGACCGCGTACGAAAACGGCAAGCCGGCCTGGCATGTCGAACACAATGCCGAAAGCGCGGTGCGCGTGCTGGTCACCAGCGGCGAGCTGCCGCCACCGTTCGATGTATTGCATGCCCGCTTTGAATCTGAACAGGACGCAGCGGACGAAGCCGGCGAAGATGTGGACTGCTTCCACGCCTTGCCCGTCGAACTAGCTGAAACCATGACAGGGTTCGAGTACGAGTTCGGCGCGGGCGCTTACGGCGTGCCGGCTTTCGAGGGCTGGAAGATCGGCCAGGAGCCGATCCCCCGTGCCACCTCACGCCGGCTGCGCCGGCGCATGGCCCGCTCCGCGCGGCCGTGGTGGAAGTTCTGGTAGCTGGGATCGCGCGCAAGCGCGCTCCTACACGAGACCTGCGCAGGCATTGTAGGAGCGCGCTTGCGCGCGAAAAGCCAACAGAGCGGTGTAGCCGCTACCGCCGATTGAGCGAAAGACCCTTCAGCACATTCAACGCCTGCGACAGTGCGTAATCCTCCAGCGCCAGCTTCCCGTCATCATCACTGGATGACTTGTCGTCCGCCGATGCCTTCTCGTTTGCCAGGTGGTTGGGCAGGTCCGCTTCGGATCCGATCAGCGACGGTGCCGTGTCGCTCTTGTTTACCGCGAGGTCGGCCAGCGCGATATCCGGCTTGATGCCCTCGGCCTGGATGGACGTGCCGTTTGGCGTGTAATAGCGCGCCGTGGTGATCTTCACCGCACTGTCCTGGTCCAGCGGTAGCACGGTCTGCACCACGCCCTTGCCGAACGTGCGGCGGCCCATGATCAGCGCGCGATGGTTGTCCTTCAGTGCGCCCGAAACGATTTCCGCCGCCGAGGCCGTGCCGTTATCGGCCAGGATCACCATGGGTGCGCCGCTGAGCATATCGCCGGGGTGCGCATCGAAATGCAGGTTCGCGTCGGGCAGGCGGCCCTTCGTGGTCACGATCGTGCCCGAATCCAGGAACGCATCGGCCACGCCAACGGCCGTGGTCAGCAAGCCGCCCGGGTTCGAGCGCAAGTCGAGCACCGCGCCGCGCGGCGCGCCGTTCTTCTTGATGTAGTCGCCGAGCTTCTTCTCCAGATCCGTGGCCGTGTCCTCCTGGAACTGGCTCAGGCGGATATACACGTAGCCCGGCTCGAGCTGGCGCACCTTCACCGAGGTGACATTGATGCGCTCGCGCACCAGCGGCATGTCGATCGGCTTATCGGATTTCTCGTGGAGGATGGTGAGGACCACCTTCGAGCCCGGATCGCCACGGAGCTTCTTGAACGCATCATCGATGTTCTGCTGGTCGACGACCATGCCATCGACTTTGAGGATCGTATCGCCGGGTTTGATGCCGGCGCGCGACGCGGGCGTATCGTCGATCGGCGATACGATCTTCAGCAGGCCATCCACCTGCAGCACTTCGATGCCGAGGCCGCCGTACTGGCCGGTGGTGTCCTCGTCCAGTTCGTCCAGGCCCTCCTTGTCCAGGTACTCGCTGTGCGGGTCCAGGTTCTGCAGCATGCCGCTGATGGCGGCCTTCATGATCGTCTTGTTATCCAGCTTTTCCACGTAGGCCTGCTGGATGATGTGGTACACCCGGGTGAAGTTGCGGATGTCATCCAGGTCGACGCTATCGTCGGCCTTCGCGGCCACGGCCGCCGCCGAACTGCTGGAGGCAGCGGGCGCATCGGGTTGCTTCACCGGGGCCTTTTTCTGCTGGGCCTGTGCCGGGAGCGCCAGCACACCGGCAAGAGCCAGTGCGAGGGCGATGCGAAGGGGGTGCTGGCGCATGCCTTTCTCCGTGGTCAATGCTTTTTCGCTAGCCAGCCGCGCGCATCGATGGGTTTGCCACCCTGGCGCAGCTCAAAATAGGCGCCGTTGTCGCCGGCAGGCGCCGCGGCGGTGCCGACGGCTTCGCCGGCCTCCACCATGTCGCCCACGCCGTGCAGCAGCGTTTCGTTGTTGCCGTACATGCTCATGAATCCGTTGCCATGGTTCACGATGATCATCATGCCGTAGCCACGCAGGAAGTTGGCGAACACCACCCGCCCACGCGCCACCGCCTTCACCTCGCTGCCCCGCGGCGCCACGATGATCACGCCGTTGCCGAACGCGTGCACCGGGCCGTTGGCGGGCCAGGGCAGGTTGCCGCGCAGGTTGCCCAGCGCCGGGCCGGCCGGTACGCCCTTCGGCGCGGGGGCCGGCTCCGCCGCCTTCGCGGCATCATCGATCACCTTTTGCAGCTTGCCCACCAGGGCGTTCATGTCCTGCTCGTTCTGTTTCAGGGCGGCCATGCGCTGGCCCTGGTCCTTGTATTGCGCATCGGCGGCGGCGGCCAGCTTTTGCTGGTCGGCGCGCTGCCGTTCCAGGTCGCCCGCACGCTTCGCACGCTCCGCCTTGGTCGCCTCCAGTTTCTGCTGCTCGGCACTGATCGCATTTTCGACATCCTGCAGCCGGGAAAGATCCGCGAGCAGCCCCTTGATTCGCTCGACCCGGTTTTCCTGGAAGTAACGTGAATACGCCAGCGCACGGGAAATCCGGTCGATGTCCTCATCGCCCAGCAACAGCTGCAGGTCGGAACCGCGGCCCAGGGTGTAGGTGGCACGGAGCAGGTCGCCCAGGGCGCCCTTATGCTTCTCCAGCTCCGACTGCATGCCCGCGCGCTGCTCGTTCAGCTGGGCCAGGTCCTGCTGGCGCTGGGCCAGCTCGCCGTCGGTTTCACGGACGGCCTTCGCGGCGGCCGAGACCTCTTCGGCCTTTTTCGCCAGGCTGGCGTTCGCGCTATCGCGGGTGTTCGCGGTCTCGCGCTGGTCTTTCGTCAGGCTTTCGATCTGCTGGCGCACCCCCTGCAGCTTCTGCCGGGCCTCGTCCTGCTCCGCGCGCGCCTTGGCATCCTGGGCGGCGTGGGCCGACGGGATGGGGGCGAGGCTGGCGGTGGCGAGGGCAAGGCAGAGGGCGGGCAGGCGGAGGTATGGGCGCATCGGCCGATTATGACCTATCCCGCGGCCGGGCCGCCGTGACCGGGGAATCGATCCCGTGCCGTGGGGCGTGAGACGTAAGGTTTTCGTTCGGACGTCCAAACGCTTTGACGCAGCGCGGCAAATGTGTGTACCTTCGGGGGCATGCCCTTCGCGTGCATGTGATGGTCGGCCGGTTCACGGCCCCGGGGCCACGTGCACGCATCTGAAAATCCCAGCACAACCGTATGCCACAGGAGGCGTTAGGTGAAGCAAGGCACACCGCGCCTATACGACGAGGCGTTTGAACACGACAGCTGCGGCTTCGGTATCGTCGCGCAGATCGATGGGCACGCGAGCGCGAAGCTCGTAAACACCGCTTTTGATGCACTGGCGAAGCTTTCCCACCGTGGCGGCGTGAACGCCGATGGCATCAGCGGCGACGGTTGCGGCGTGCTTATCCGCCGCCCGGTCGAGTGGCTGCGTGCGCTGGCATCCGATGCGGGCATCACCGTTTCCACGCAGTTCGCCGCGGGTGTCGTCTTCCTCGATGCCGAAACGCAGGCGACTGCGGTAGTTACGTTTGAAACCGAACTGGCCGCCGCCGGGCTGCGTGTCGCGGGCTGGCGCGATGTCGCCGTGAACAAGGATGCCTGCGGTCCGCTCGCCGCATCCTCCATGCCGCTCGTGCGCCAGGTGTTCGTCGATGCGCCGGGCGATATGCCGCCCGCGACGTTCGAGGCCGCGCTGTTCCGTGCGCGTCGCCGCGCCGAGCAGGCACTGAAGGGCGACCGGCAGTTCTACGTCGTGTCGCTGTCGGGCGAGGTCATTGGCTACAAGGCCATGGCGGCCCCAGGACACCTGCGCGATGTGTACCCCGATCTGAAGCACCCGGCGCTGGTCGCCGATTGCGTGGTGTTCCACCAGCGCTTCTCCACCAATACCTCGCCCAAGTGGCGCCTGGCGCAGCCGTTCCGTTTCCTTGCCCATAACGGCGAGATCAACACGATTCGCGCGAACCGCCGCTGGATGCAGGCGCGCGGCACGGTCATGCGTTCGGACAAGGTCGATCTTTCCGACATCGGCCCGCTGGTCACGCAGGATGGTTCGGATTCGGAGAGCCTGGATAACGCGCTGGAAGTGCTGCTCATGGGTGGCATGGACCTGCTCACGGCCATGCGCGTGCTCGTGCCGCCGGCGTACACCGCGCGCGAAGATATCGATGAAGACCTGGCCGCGTTCTACGAGTACTACGCGCTGCACAGCGAACCATGGGATGGCCCGGCGGGCCTGGTGATGTGCGATGGCCGCTATGCGGCGTGCACGCTCGACCGTAATGGCCTGCGCCCGGCGCGCTGGGCGCTGTCGGACGATAACCATCTCATCGTCGCCTCGGAGGCGGGCCTGTGGGATGTGCCCTCGTCGCGCATCGTTGCGAAGGGCCGCCTTGCACCGGGCGAAATGATCGCGGTGGATTTCCGTGAGCACCGCTTGCTGCGCGATGCCGATATCGATGCGATCAACCGCGCACGCGCGCCGTTCCGCGATTGGCTGCGCGAAGGCGTGACGTATCTCGAATCCGACCTGATCGATCCCAGCCTGGCCGCCGAGCCGCTGCCCGCGGAAGAGCTGCGCCGCTACCAGAAGCTGTACGGGCTCTCGCGCGAAGAGAGCGAATCGGTCCTGAAAATCATCGCGGAAACCGAAGCCGAAGCAACGGGATCGATGGGCGATGACACGCCCATGGCCGTGCTCTCGCGCCAGGTGCGCCCGCTGTTCGATCGCTTCCGCCAGGCCTTTGCCCAGGTCACCAACCCGCCCATCGATCCGCTGCGCGAGCGGCTGGTCATGTCGCTGGTGACCCAGATCGGCCAGGAGCGCAACATTTTCGACCTGGGGCCGGAGAACGCGAAGCAGATCCTGCTGAATTCGCCGATCCTGTCGCAGCGTAAGCTTCGCCAGATCCTGGCGAATCCCTCTTACGCCAGTACGCCGCGCTTCGATCTGATGTACGGCGCGGACGAAACGCTCGAGCAGGCGATCCACCGCATCTGCGATGACGTGGAAGCCGCCGTGCGCGGTGGTGTCGAGGTCGTGTTCCTCAGCGACCGCTACCCACGCCGCGACCTGTTGCCCATTCATTCGCTGCTCGCCACGGGCGCGGTGCATGCGCGCCTGGTGGAAACGGGCCTGCGATGTCAGTGCAACATCATGGTCGAGACCGCCACGCCGCGCGATCCGCACCAGTTCGCCTGCCTGCTCGGCTTCGGCGCCACCGCCATCTATCCCTGGCTCGCTTACCAGAGCCTGTTCGACATGGGCCGCAGCGGGCACCTGCGCAAGGGCGAAGGCGCCCCGCGCGAAATCGGCCGCAACTACCGCCGTGGTATCCGCAAGGGTCTGCTGAAGATCCTCTCCAAGATGGGCATCTCCACCGTCGCCGGCTATCGCGGTGCACAGCTGTTCGAGATCGTGGGCCTGTCGAAGGAAGTGGTCTCGCTTTGCTTCCCGGGCACGCCTTCGCGCGTGGGCGGAAGCACCTTCGCCGACCTGGAGCAGGAGCAGCGCCTGCTTGCCGCGGAAGCATGGGATGAAGCACAGGCCCTGCGTGCCGGCGGCCTGTACAAGTACGTGCATGGCGGCGAGTACCACATGTACAACCCCGATGTGATCGCCAGCCTGCAGGTGGCAGTGCGCACGGGCGACTGGAAGGATTACGAGAAGTACGCGCACTACGTGGATTCGCGCCCGGCCTCGGCACTGCGCGACCTGCTCGTGCCGCGCGATGCCACGCCCATTCCGCTGGAGGAAGTCGAGCCGGCTGAAGCGATCCTCAAGCGCTTCGATTCGGCAGGCATGTCGCTTGGCGCGCTCTCGCCCGAAGCACACGAAGCGCTCGCCATCGCGATGAACCGCCTCGGTGCGCGTAGCAACTCCGGTGAAGGTGGTGAAGATCCGTCGCGCTACGGCACCGATCGCCAGTCGAAGATCAAGCAGGTAGCGTCCGGCCGCTTCGGCGTCACGCCGGCTTACCTCGTCAACGCCGAAGTCCTGCAGATCAAGATCGCGCAGGGTGCAAAGCCGGGCGAGGGCGGCCAGCTGCCTGGCCACAAGGTGGATCAGACCATCGCACGGCTGCGTTATGCCAAGCCCGGCATCGGCCTTATCTCGCCGCCGCCGCATCACGACATCTATTCGATCGAAGATCTCGCCCAGCTGATCCACGACCTGAAGGAAGTGAACCCGCAGGCGCTGGTCTCGGTGAAGCTCGTGTCGCACGCGGGTGTCGGCACCGTCGCCGCGGGCGTGGTGAAGGCCGGTGCGGATCTCATCACCGTGTCCGGCCACGATGGCGGCACCGGCGCGAGCCCGCTCACGTCGATCAAGTACGCCGGCACGCCGTGGGAACTTGGCCTGGCCGAAACCCAGCAGACGCTTCGCCTGAACGACCTGCGTGGCCGCGTGCGCCTGCAGACCGATGGCGGCCTGAAGACCGGTCTTGATGTGATCAAGGCAGCGATGCTCGGCGCGGAGAGCTTTGGCTTCGGCACCGGCCCCATGGTGGCGCTGGGCTGCAAGTACCTGCGCATCTGCCATCTGAACAACTGCGCGACCGGCGTGGCCACGCAGCACCCCGTGCTGCGCCAGAAGCACTTCCTCGGCCTGCCCGACATGGTGATGAACTACTTCCGCTTTATCGCGGAAGATGTGCGCCGCCATCTCGCGCGCCTGGGCGTGCGTTCGCTGGCCGAACTCATCGGCCAGTCCGATCGGCTGGAACAGCGCGGCGGCGTGACCGCCGTGCAGGAGCGACTGGACCTTTCCGCGCTCATTGGCGAAGACGGCCTGGGCGAGAAGGTGGACTTTGCCTGCACGCTCGCGCGTAACCCGATGCGCGATCCGGCTGCGCTGGCCTCGCGTATTTCCGCCGATGTGCGCGACTTGGTGAAGGACGGCCTCGGTGGCACCTTCAGCTACCCCGTCGTCAACACGGATCGCGCGATTGGCGCCCGCCTGTCGGGTGACGTGGCACGGCGCTGGGGCGATGCTGGCATGGCCGAGCGTCCCATCAACCTGCACCTCACCGGTGCCGCGGGCCAGAGCCTCGGCGCGTGGAACGCGGCCGGTGTGCACATCGATCTGATCGGTGAAGCGAACGACGGCGTGGGCAAGGGCATGGCCGGTGGCCGCCTGGTGATTCGTCCGCCGGCGGATTCACCGTTCGCGAGCCAGGATGCATCGATCATCGGCAACACGTGCCTGTATGGTGCGACCGGTGGCGAACTGTTCGCGGCCGGCCAGGCTGGTGAGCGCTTCGCGGTGCGTAACTCCGGTGCGCTGGCCGTGGTGGAAGGTGCCGGCGATCACTGCTGTGAGTACATGACCGGCGGTGTCGTCGCCGTGCTGGGCCGCACCGGCCTGAACTTTGGCGCGGGCATGACCGGTGGTTTCGCGTACGTGCTCGATATCGAGCGCAACTTCGTCGATTGCTACAACCATGAACTCGTCGACATCGTGCGCATCTCGCACGAAGGCATGGAACATTACATGCAGCACCTGCGCCAGCTGATCGCCCGCCACGCCGAGCTCACCGATAGCGCGTGGGGCCGCCGCGTGCTGGGCGATTTCCGCGGCATGCTCCAGCGCTTCTGGCTGGTGAAACCCAAGGCTGCCAGCCTCGATGCCCTGGCCGAAGAACTGCGGAGCGCGGCATGAGTGCGAAGGATTTTCGTTTCCTCGATATCCCGCGGCAGACGCCGCGCACGGTACCCGTTGCCGTCCGCGTGCTCGGCTACGGCGAGATCTCCGGCGATTTCGCCTCCACCGAGGCGTCGTCGCAGTCGGGTCGCTGCATCGATTGCGGCAACCCGTATTGCGAGCATGCGTGCCCGGTGCACAACTACATCCCCAACTGGCTGAAGCTGGTGCAGGATGGCCGCCTGTTTGAAGCGGCGGCGCTCATGCACGAGACCAACCCGTTGCCGGAGATCTGCGGTCGCGTATGCCCGCAGGATCGCCTGTGCGAAGGCGCGTGCACGCTGGAGCAGGGCGATTTTGGCGCGGTCACCATCGGTAGCGTCGAACGCTGGGTCACCGATGAGGCCTTCCGCCAGGGTTGGCGCCCGGATCTTTCCCGGGTGAAGGAAACCGGTGCACGTGTCGCCATCGTGGGCGCCGGTCCGGCCGGCCTCGCCTGCGCTGACCGCCTGCGCCGCGCAGGCATCGCCGCCGACGTGTTCGATCGCCAGCATGAAATTGGCGGCCTGCTCACCTTCGGCATCCCGCCGTTCAAGCTGGACAAGAACATTGTTCGCACGCGCCGTGGCGTGCTCGAAGGCATGGGCGTGCGTTTCCATCTCGGCGTCGAGATTGGCCGCGATATCGAGTTCGACGAACTGCTGAACGATTACGACGCGGTGTTCGTCGGCACCGGTGCCTACACCTACGTCGACGGCCAGCTCGAAGGCCGCGAACTGGTTGGCGTGCACGATGCGCTGCCGTTTCTTATCGCCAACACCGAGCGCCTGTTGCGCGAGCAGCCGCCCGCGCCGGAATACGACCTGGCCGGCAAGCACGTCGTCGTGCTCGGCGGCGGGGATACCGGCATGGACTGCAACCGCACCGCTATTCGACTCGGCGCGGCATCGGTCACTTGCGTGTACCGCCGCGACGAACCCAGCATGCCCGGCTCGCGCCGCGAAGTGGGTTACAGCCGCGAGGAAGGCGTGCGCTTCCTGTTCCAGCGCCAGCCGATGGCGCTGGTCGGCGAGGGTGGCACGGTCAAGGCCGTGCGCGTCGTCGAAACCCAGCTGGTGGATGATGGCGATGGCCGCCCGCGCCCGCGCAACGTGGAAGGCAGCGAAACCGACTTGCGTGCGGACGTGGTCATCCAGGCCTTCGGGTTCCAGCCGAGCCCGCCGGATTGGTGCGATGCCTTTGGTATCGCACGCGATCGCAGTGGCCGCATCGTGACCGGCGCGGAAGGCAGCCTGCCGCACCAGACCAGCCACGCAAAAATTTTCGCCGGTGGCGATAACGTGCGCGGCGCGGATCTGGTGGTGCGCGCGGTGTACGACGGCCGCGAAGCCGCCGCCTCCATCGTGCGCATGCTGGCCGGCAAGAAGTCCGCCACCACCGTTGCTGCGTAACCAACCTGCGACGGCGTGCCCGACTCGTGGCGACGCGATCGTGCCGACGTGACCTGCTCTTGTAGGAGCGCGCTTGCGCGCGATGGGTGCTTGCCGAAAGCCCCATCGCGCGCAAGCGCGCTCCTACAGGGGCGTGGCCTTTCGGTGTGGGCGCGGACGCATGGATGAAATTGGCGCAGAATAGGGGCCATGCCCTCCACGGCCCCCTTCTGCCTATGTGCCTGATCGCCTTCGCCTGGCGCGCGCACCCGCGCTGGCGCCTTGTCCTACTCGGTAACCGCGATGAATTCCACGCCCGCCCCACGGCGCCACTCGCGCACTGGGATGAAGCGCCGCAGATCGCGGCGGGCCGCGACCTTGAAGCCGGTGGTACGTGGGCTGGTGTCGCCCCACACGGCCGCACCAGCATCATCACCAACGTGCGTGACCTTACGGCTGACCACAGCGGCATGTCACGCGGCCTGTTGGTGGCCGACTATCTGGGCTCGAACCTGCCCGCGTCGGTCCATGCGCTAGAGCTGATCGCCACGGCCCGTGATTACCGACCGTTCAATCTGCTCACGTTCGACCATGACAGCGCGTATTACCTCGGCAACCACCCCGATGCGCGTTACGAGCGGGTAAGCGACGGCGTCCACGGCCTTTCCAACGCCGACTTCAACGCGCCCTGGCCGAAGACGCGCGCACTGGTTCACAGGCTGGAAGCGTGGGTGGACGACAAGCGCGAAGACATCGACGCCTTGTTCACCATGCTCTCCGACCAGGGGCGCTGGCCGGACGATCTGCTCCCCGATACCGGCATCGGCATCGAACGCGAGCGCTTCCTCTCCAGCGCATTCATCGTGGGTGAAAACTACGGCACCCGCGCCAGCACGGTCATCCTGGTCGGCCACGATGATGAGACCACCATCATCGAGCGCCGCTTCGGTCCCAACGGCGTGCCCGACGGCGAAACCCGCATAGACCTGCCCCTGTAGGAGCGCGCTTGCGCGCGATGGCCAGCTAGCGCTCAGCCCCATCGCCCGCAAGCGCGCTCCTGCAGGGGCCATGGCCAGCGCGCCTTGTGGCGATCCTTCGCGCCAGGGCAAAAGTCTTTCGCCCCACCAGCGATTGATCCGGGGGCCCGCCACCCCGACGATGTGTCTATCAACTTTCCTCGGGAGCTACCCCATGAACATCGATCTCTCCAAGCGCAGCGCCATCGTCACCGGTTCCACCGCCGGCATCGGCCTGGCCATTGCCCAGGGCCTCGCGGCCGCTGGCGCCAGCGTCGTGGTCACCGGCCGTACCCAGGCCCGTGTCGATGCCGCCATCGCTGACATCAAGAAGGCCGTGCCGAACGCGAAGCTCTCCGGCGTCGCCGCTGACCTTGGCACGGCCGAAGGCGCCGCCGCCCTGATCAAGGCCGTGCCGAACACCGATATCCTGGTGAACAACCTCGGCATCTTCGAGCCCAAGCCGTTCTTCGAGATCCAGGACGACGAATGGACCCGCTTCTTCGAAGTGAACGTGAACTCGGGCGTGCGACTGTCGCGCCACTACGCCAAGGGCATGGCCGATCGTGGCTGGGGCCGCGTGCAGTTCATCTCCAGCGAATCCGCCCTGCAGATCCCGGCCGAGATGGTCCATTACGGCATGACCAAGACCGCGCAGCTCGCCGTCGCCCGCGGACTGGCCGAGACCCTCTCCGGCACCGGCGTCACGGTGAACTCCGTACTCCCGGGCCCGACCCTCTCCGAAGGCGTGGGTGAGTTCTTCGGCAAGATCGCAAAAGACCAGGGCAAGTCGCTGGCGGAAGTGGAGAAGGACTTCATCAGCACCCACCGCCCGACCTCGCTGATCCAGCGCCTGCTGAGCGTGGAGGAAGTGGCGAACATGTCCGTCTACCTCGCCTCCGAACAGGCCAGCGGCACCACCGGCACGGCCGTGCGCGTAGACGGCGGCGTCGCCCGCCAGGTCGTCTAAAGCGTCTCGACGGCGTACCCGCCGTTGTAGGAGCGCGCTTGCGCGCGATGGGGCCTTGCCGCAACCCCCATCGCGCGCAAGCGCGCTCCTGCATGTCTGCTAATCGACATCGCCGTCGACGTAGTACCAACGGCCGTCTTCGCGAACGAAGCGGCTCACCTCGTGCATCTTCTTCGCACTACCACCGCCGTAGCGTAGGCGCGCGACGAATTCCACCACGGCCGTGTCGGGTGTCGGGTTTTCATGGCGCTTTACGGTCAGGCCAAGCCAGGTGGGTTTCGGTGCGCCACCCAGGTCGAGGTTCAGCTCCGTCGGCCGCATGCCGGGGTGCCATGTCGCTATGAGGTAATCGGCCAAGCCCATCACGTAAGCGCTGTAGCGTGACCGCATGAGTGCCTCGGCGGTGGGCGCGGGTGTGCCGCCATGCCAAGGTCCGCAGCACATGTCGTAAGGCTTACCGCTATCACACGGGCAGGGGGTTTTGGTTGCGGCCATGCCAACTACTCGCAAAGTCAGAAGGCGCACATGCTAACTGGTTGCGGCTGGATGGCTACGCAAACGTCCGCACGGTGCATAAGCGCCAGGCACGTCAGGCGACGTGCGAAGAGACGATCAACGCCGACAGGTCGTATCCCATCGCAACTGCCTGGGCTTTCAACGCCTCGAACGTCTTGCCTTCCAGTTCTGGTGTGCGCGACAAGATCCACAGATACTTCCGCCCAGGCTGTCCCACCATCGCCCACTGGTAACCCTCATCCAGCGCGAGCACCCAGTAATCCGCCCACACCAGCGGCAGCCAGCGTAGCCACGGCGGGACGAAGGTGACCTCCAGCTTGCCGCGGGCATAGGCCTCGGGCCGGCGGGCGATGCCGCGGCTGGCGATGGGGCCCTCGGCCGTATCGCACCGGTTCTCAACGGTCACGGTGCCGTCGATGTTCGGGGTGTAGTGGGCGGTGACGTTGCCGGTGCACTTGCGCTGGAAGTACATGGGCAGGCGGGCGATCTCGTGCCAGGTGCCGGCGTAGCGCTCCAGGTCGAGATCGGCCACGGCGGTGACCGGCGTGGATGCGATGCCGGGGGCGGCCATGGCCCGGTTCAGGGCGGCGAGGAGGTCACGCATGGCTGGATTCCATTAAAGCGACTGCCTACGATGCCGATGACGGGTGAATCCTCAATAAATTGCGCCACCGGAACCGCTCCATGGACCACGACGGGAAAGACGAAAAACGCTCGCTATTCAAGCGCCTGCGCGATCGGCTATCGCCCGGTGGTTCCGCCCATGTCGACCTGGAGGCGGGCGTGCTGGTGGCCCGGCCGGACGCCTGGCATACCCGCGAGGTACCGCTTTCACGGATTCACCGGATCGAGGCGGGGAACCGCGATACGTTGACCAATGACACGGTGTTCGTGTTCTTCCACGTGGATGAGGGGCAGGGCGCGGTTCTGTCAGAGTTCGACAAAGGGTTTGCGCAGGTGGTCATCGACCTGAGTGAACGCTTCCCCGGCATCGAAGGCTGGCAAGCGGCTGTGCCGGCCGTGCCGTTCCAGCTGACGTCGGTGGATTTGTGGCGGCGCGAGGCGCCCGAGGAACCTGAGGAACCGGCGCTCCTACAGGTGGATTGCTATGGCTTTGGTGTTGGCGGCTAGCGTGAGGCGCCTGGCGTCGAAGATGGAGTCGCCTTTCGCTACCGGCTCGCCATCGGCCGTGCCGTTGCCTTCGGCGATGTAGGCGATCGCTACGCCTTCGAATTCGCCCGGGCCGTGGAGAACCGTGAGTCGTGCGGCCCCCATGCCTCGGCGCACCATCAGGTTGAAATCGCGCGTGGCGCCACCGGCCAGGCGTACATCGACCTTGGCTTCGCCGGGGAAGGCGAACGGTGCGCAGGGTGTCGTCAGCGCATGCTCGCGCTCGCCATCCAGCACCATCGTGAACCCGTCACCTTCGAGCAAAACGATCGTGCGATCGATGCCGTCAAAGGTCGAAAACGGCGAGGCCGTATCGACATCCGCGATGCTCACCCGCCACGCGAACGTATCCATCGATGCGCCCGGCGGCTCGACGGCGAGCTCACGCGTGATCCCCAGGCCGTTCTTCCACGGCACGGCTTTCAGTGCATCAAAACGGATGATCTTCATGCGACGCGCTCGATCTCGCGGGCGAAGGGGGGCAGGGCGCGGAGCATGCCTGTGCCGTAGCGTTTGGTGATCACGCGGCGATCAAGCAGCACGATGCGCCCCGTATCGGTCTCCGTACGGATCAGGCGGCCGCAGTACTGCGTGAGGATGCGCGTGGCATCGGGCACGCTCACTTCGATGAATGGATTGCGGCCGCGCGATTCAAGCCATTCCGCGTACGTGGCACCGACGGGGTCGGTCGGCACGGCGAACGGCAGCTGCGTGACGACCACGGTCTCGCAGAGCTTGCCGGGAAGGTCCAGGCCCTCACCGAACGAGGCGAGGCCGAAGATCGTGCTGCCCTTGCCGGCTTCGATATCCGCGCAGTGTTCCGCGATGAGCTGTGCCTTGGCCAGCGAACCCTGCGCGCGCACCTTGCGCACATGGTCGATCGGCAACACCTGCAGCACGCGATCAAGCTTGGCGCGCGACGTGAACAGCACGAGGTTGCCAGCATCCCAATCCAGATGCTTCGCCAACCAGGCCGCCACTTCGCGCGCATGGCCTTCGCGGTCATCCGGCAAGGTGTTGAACGCGGGCACTTCAAGCTTCGCCTGGCGTTCCAGATCGAACGGGGAAGGCAGACTGAGCGTCACCGCTTCGTTCGGCAGGCCGACCGAGTCGGCGAAGCCGCGGAAGTTACCGCCCGCGCTGAGCGTTGCGGAGGTCATGATGACCGCCGAAGCGTTATCCCACAGCACGGTGCTCAGCAGGCCACCGGCCGATACCGCCGACGCATGGCAAATCAGCGACTGATCCGAACCCATGCTCACCCAGCGCGCCAGTGGTGGCCCGTTCTCGCGATCCTCGGTCGACCAGGCGTACCACGTGCGCACCTGGCGATCCAGACGCTCCAGCGCAATGCCCAGTTCGCGCGACAGCGCTTCCTGCGTCGGCCCGCCGGCGTCCATCTCGACCACCGTGCGGCGCACCGTGCGCAGCCAGCGCTGCACGTCGCGCGTCACCACATGCAGGTGCGAGGCGTGGATCTTCCAGTTCTCTGGAAGCTGGCCAAGCGATGCGCGAAACACGGGTTCGAGTTCGTTGGAAGAAGGCGTCCACGACAAGCGGATCTCCCGCTCGATTTCTTCCAGTGCGTTCGACATCTCCAGCATCTTCTCGTCGCCGGATTCCAGCGTGAGGTTGCCGATGCTGTCCTTGTCGGTAAGCGAATACGCCGCGTGCACCTGGTTCTGCAGGCGGCCAATGCGGCGCACGGTGCTGGCCAGGTGCACATCCGCCGCGCCGCGGTCGATCGCCTTGGAGGGGACGTGGTGGGCTTCGTCGAAGATGTACAGCGTGTCTTCGGGCTTGGGCAGGATCACGCCGCCGAAGGTGTCCTCGTCGCGCGGCATCGTCAGGTCGGCCAGCACCAGGTCCTGGTTGGCGACCACGATATCGGCCTCGCCGATGGCGCGGCGGGCGACGAAGAACGGGCACACGGCGAATGCGTTGCACTTGCGGCCCGTGCAGCCGCCCGCGCTGGTGGTCACCATGCCGCGCACGAGGTCCGACAGCGGCTCCGGGCTGGTATCGATATCGCCGTTCCACTCGTGCGATTCAAAGGCCTTGCCGAGCTTCTCGATCGCCTTGGTATCGCGCTCGGCTGGCGGCCGCGACCATAGCGCCACATCGGCATCAAACTCAAAGCCGCCCTGCGCGCTCGGCTCCGCGCCTGCGGCGCGCAGGTTGCGCGGGCACAGGTAGCGGCCGCGGCCCTTGGCCAGTGCGACCTTGGCCTCCACGCCGCACAGCTTCATGTATTGAGGGATATCGCGTTGGACCAACTGCTCCTGCAGGGCCACGGTCGCGGTGGCGATCACCAGCTTCTTCTTCTGGGCGCGCGCCACTTCCAGGCCGCCGATCAGGTAGGCCATGGATTTACCGGTACCGGTGGGCGCCTCGATCACGGCCGCACCCGCCGGCTCAGCCAGCGCCTTGGCGACCTCGGCGATCATCTTCAGCTGCGACGGGCGCCCGCGGAACCCCGCCAGGCCGTCCTTCAGCCGCGCATAGGCGGCGCGGATCGCGGCTTTGGTATCTTCGGTGAGCATAGCCCACCAAGGTTACCTTATCGGGGTCTCACCCCGTGGCTCAGCGTGCGTGAACCGCCGGGCTAAGCGGCGCGCTGGCCACCAAACCGGCGACGACCCAGGTGTGCTCTTCCCAGCTGCCGTCGGCGTGCTGGACGTGGATCGCGACGGGGCGGCCCAGGCTATCGGAGAGGCCGGGGGATAGCGCTTCGGCGGCGTGGATGGCGTCGGCCTGCGTCGGGTAGGTGCCCAGGGGCACGGAGGCGCGGCGGACGATCCACGGTCCCTGTGTCGATTCGCTGTACGGAATAAACAGTTGGGCGGAACTCGATGCCATGGAACCCTCGCGTGTGTCGGTGGGTATGCCTGACGAGCCGGGGCGGCCGATGCGGCCCCTTGGGTTCCACGCTACGCTGGAACGGCTAAAAAATTCATTAACCCTTGTTGCGCAAGGGTTTACGAAGCAATTCCGCCCGGCGGAAGCAGCCCGGCGCGTGGGTGTTGAGCAGGCCGGTGGCCTCCATCCAGGCGAACACGATGGTCGGCCCCACGAAGGTGAAGCCACGCTTCTTCAAGGCCTTGGAGACCTGTTCGGAAAGCGGACTGTTGGGCGGCACCGGGCCATCCCACGCCACTGGCTCACCCCCGACGAAATCCCAGCAGAACGTGGCGAAATCCTCGCCTGCCTCGCGCATGGCCAGGTACGCCTTCGCGTTATTGATCGCCGCGCCGATCTTGCTGCGCGAGCGGATGATGCCGGGATCGGCCAGCAGGCGTTCGACCTCGCGCGGGCCGTAGGCGGCGACCACGTCGGGGTCGAAGCCTTCGAAGGCGGCGCGGAAGCCATCGCGGCGGGCCAGGATGGTCCGCCACGACAGCCCGGCCTGGAAGCCATCCAGGATCAGCTTCTCCCACAGCTTGCGGCCATCGCGCTCGGGAACGCCCCATTCGCGGTCGTGGTAACCGCGCATGAGGTCGTCGGCATCGCCCCAGGCGCAGCGCGCCAGGCCATCACTCATCCGGCGAAGCCGAGGTAATCCAGCTTGCCCACGCCCACGCCGTTGTGGCGCAGGATGTCGTACGCGGTCGTGATGTGGAAATAGAAGTTGGGCAGGGCGAACACCATCAGGTACTCGCTGGCGGTGAAGGTCTTCTCCGCCTGGCCAAACTTGCGCGTGATCGTGCGCGATGCGCCAGCATCCACTTTCTCGGCCGGAACCGATTTGATCCACGCCACGGTGTCGTCGATGCGCTTGATCAACTGGTCGATCGTGGTCTCGTTGTCTTCGAACGACGGCGCTTGCACGTCAGCCACGCGGGCAACGCCGAACTTGGCGGTATCGCTGGCGCGCTGCACCTGGCCGGCCAGGTTCAGCATGTCCGGCGCGAGCCGCTGTTCGATGAGGGCATCGCCGCCATGGTCGCGGGCCTTGGCCAGCAGATCGGCAAGGACGCGGAAGCCACGGATGTAGGCGGCGGCGGAGGCTTCGTGCAGCGAGATGCTCATGGCGGTGGCTCCTGGGTGACCCGCGGGCGGGTAATCCGTGGATGGTGGGGCGGGTAGGGGCCGCCTTCAAGGCCCGTGCGCCATCCCATCCAAGGGACTACCATCACCCGCCAACCCCGCAACCAACGGCCCCCCATGTCCCCCACCGATCACGCGCCTGACGCCATCGTCGCGGTGCGCGGCCTTTCCAAGGCCTACAAGACCGGCTTCCAGGCGTTGAAGAACGTTGACCTCGAGATCCGGCGCGGTGAAATTTTCGCGCTGCTCGGTCCTAACGGCGCCGGCAAGACCACCCTCATCAGCATCATCTGCGGCATCGTCAACGGCACCGGCGGCAGCGTGACGGTGGATGGCCACGATATCGTCCGCGACTACCGCGCGGCGCGCAGCCTCATCGGCCTGGTGCCGCAGGAGCTTTCCACGGATGCGTTCGAAACCGTGTGGGCCACCGTGAATTTCAGCCGCGGCCTGTTTGGCAAGGCACCCAACCCCGTGTACCTCGAGCGGATCCTGCGCGAACTCTCGCTATGGGAGAAGAAGGATTCGAAGATCATGGCGCTCTCGGGCGGCATGAAGCGCCGCGTGCTGATCGCCAAGGCGTTGTCGCATGAGCCGCGCGTACTGTTCCTCGATGAGCCCACGGCCGGTGTGGATGTGGAGCTCCGCCACGACATGTGGCAGATGGTTCGTCGCCTGCGCGAATCGGGCGTCACCATCATCCTGACCACGCACTACATCGAGGAAGCCGAGGAGATGGCCGATCGCATCGGTGTCATCAACCACGGCGAACTCATCCTCGTGGAAGACAAGCACACGCTGATGCAGAAGCTGGGCAAGAAGCAGCTGACCCTGTCGTTGCAGGCACCGCTGGAAAGCGTGCCCGAAGGGCTGGAGCACTGGCCGCTGGAACTGTCGAAGGATGGCCTGTGCCTGACCTACACCTTCGACACGCAATCCGATGACACGGGCATCGCCGAACTGTTGAAGAAACTCGGCGCGCTGGGCATCGACTTCAAGGACCTGCATTCCAGCGAGAGTTCGCTGGAAGATATCTTCGTGAGCCTCGTCAGGGGAGGTGGCCTGTGAATATCCATGGCATCCGCGCCATCTATCGTTTCGAGATGGCCCGCACGTTCCGCACGCTTACCCAGAGCATCGCCTCGCCGGTGCTTTCGACCTCGCTGTACTTCATCGTGTTTGGCGCGGCGATCGGCTCGCGCATGGGCGCGATCGGTGGCGTGAGCTACGGCGCGTTCATCATCCCCGGCCTGATCATGCTGTCGTTGCTCAACGAGAGCATCTCGAACGCGTCGTTCGGCATCTACATGCCCAAGTGGGCCGGCACGATCTATGAGCTGCTTTCGGCACCGGTGAACTATGTCGAAGTGGTGCTGGGCTATGTGGGTGCGGCAGCGACGAAGTCGATGATCCTGGGCGCGCTGATCCTGGTGACCTCGCGCCTGTTCGTCGATTACCAGATCATGCACCCGGTGTGGATGGTCGCGTTCCTGATGCTCACTGCGGTCACCTTCAGCCTGTTCGGTTTCATCATCGGCCTGTGGGCGGATGATTTTCAGAAACTGCAGGTGGTGCCGCTCATGGTGATCACGCCGCTCACGTTCCTGGGTGGCAGCTTCTACTCCATCAACATGCTGCCGCCGTTCTGGCAGAAGGTGACCCTGTTCAACCCGGTGGTGTATCTGGTGAACGGGTTTCGCTGGAGCTTCTACGGGCAGGCCGATGTGAACGTGGTGGTGAGCGTCTCGGCCACCGTGGGGTTCATGCTGGTGTGCCTGGGGATCGTGTGGTGGATTTTCCGCACGGGGTGGAAGTTGAAGAATTAGCGGCTTCACCGCTGCGTTGGCTTATCGCGTGCAAGCACGCTCCTACATTTGCCCGAATGGTTGTTACGGCGCGGCTGTCGTAGGAGCGTGCTTGCACGCGATGGGCCTTGCCGCGAGCACCCATCGCGCGCAAGCGCGCTCCTACAGGTAACGCAGCCGCTTATTCGGGCTTGCCGATGAAATCGGACTTGCCCAGCACCACGCCGACGCCGCGCAGGATCGCGTACGCGGTGGTGCAGTGGAAGTACACGTTGGGCAGCACGAAGCCGAGCAGGTAAGCCTGGCCTTTGAAGTGCATCTCGCCCGAGCGCATCTTCAGCACGATGTCGCGGGTTTCGCTGCCGTCGATCTGCTCCGGCGTGAAGCCCTTCAGCATGTCGATCACCTTGGTGATGCGTGCCTGCAGCTGTTCGAACGTGGTTTCGTCGTCGGCCATGGCCGGCGCTTCCTGGCCGGCCAGGCGGAAGCCTGCGCCCTTGGCCATGTCGGTGGCGATCTGCACCTGGCGGATCAGCGGGAACATATCCGGGGTGATGCGGGTATTCAGCAGCACCTCTTCGGCGATGTTGCGTTCCTTCGCATGGTCGGCACCCTTCTTCAGCACGCCGGAAAGGTTGGTCAGCGCGCGGACGAGGACGGGGACGGTGGTCTGGTACATCGTGATGGACATGGAGGTCGGGCTCTTTGGGGTGGGCCGGCCGGCGGCCGGGGCGCGCGTATTGTGCTTGTGTGTTGGCGGCCCGTCGACGGCGTGGGAAGCTACGATGCAGCCATGACCGAACCTGATGCCCACAAGCCCCCCGAAGAGGAGACCCGAGCGCTACGGCGGGTGCGGCGGGCCCAGCGCCTGCTCGACCAGCTCTTTCGCGGCCTCCCGCTCGCATCACGCATGCGCGTGGGCGCCTTCATGGCCTTCAAGGCGGTGCTCGCTTCCACGTTCGCCTATGGCGTCGGCTTCCTGCTGAACCCGGAGGAGGCCTTCTGGGCGGCGATCAGCGCGATCGCCGTGACCCAGCCACACTACGGCGATACCCAGCACTCCGGGCGCGACCGCGTACTGGGCACCACGTTTGGCGGCATCGCCGGCATGCTGGGCCTGTGGATCGGCGGCGATGGCGACCTGCTTTCGTTCGCGGTCGCGCTGGGCCTGGTGACGCTGGCCTGCTGGACCGCCAACGCGGGCGCCGCTGCGCGCATCGGCGGCATCACCTCGGCCATCGTGCTGCTCGTACCGGCGGCGGGCCCACGTTGGGAGGTGGCTGCGTGGCGCCTGGGTGAGGTGATCTGCGGCACGGCCTGCGCGCTGGCGGTAGGCTGGCTGGTATCGCGGCTGGAACACCGCGTGGAAGAAAAGGCAGAAGGGGAGCCCGGTTGAGCCGCAAACATTCCGAACACCACCGGCTGGACCGCCTGGGCTGGCTCCGTGCTGCCGTGCTGGGCGCTAACGACGGCATCCTTTCCACGGCTAGCCTGCTCGTGGGCGTCGCCTCGGCGGAGGCGGCGGCGTCGAACGTCATGATCGCCGGCGTGGCGGGTCTCGTCGCCGGCGCCATGTCGATGGGCGCGGGCGAATACGTGTCCGTGAGTTCGCAAGCGGATAGCGAACGCGCCGAACTGGCGGTCGAGCAGCGTGAACTGCACGAAGACCCCACCGGCGAGCACAAGGAACTCACCGAGATTTACGTGCACCGTGGCCTGGATCGCGAGCTGGCGCACCAGGTGGCGGAGCAGCTGATGGCGCACAACGCGCTGGAAGCGCATGCGCGCGATGAACTGGGCTTGTCGTCGGCGACGGCGGCGCGGCCGTTGCAGGCCGCCGCGGCGTCGGCGGTCAGTTTCGCCGTGGGCGCCATCGTGCCGATCATCGCGACCGCAGTGTCACCGCGTGAGCATATGGCGCGGGTGACCGTGGTCGTTTCGTTGCTGGCGCTGGCGGTGTTGGGCGCGGTGTCAGCGCGCCTGGCGGGTGCCGCAGTGTGGCGCGGGGTGGCGCGCATCGTGTTCTGGGGTGCGGCGGCCATGGCGCTTACGGCGCTGGTGGGGCGGGTGTTCGGGGTTGCCGCGTAAGAGCATCGCGCGCAAGCGCGCTCCTACAAGGGCCTGCGCCGGTTGGGTGGGGATCGCTAGCCGGCCACGCAGCGGTTGCGGCCACCGTTCTTCGCGGTATACAGCGCCAGGTCGGCGCGCTCGAACACCGCCTGCGGCGTATCGCCGGCACGGAACTGGGCCACGCCGATCGAGGCGGTCACGCGTACCGGCTGGCGGCTGGCGTGAAAGGCAAGGTGCTGGATCTTGCCACGCAGGCGCTCGCACACCTGTAGCGATTCGGCTTCATCGGCGCCATCGAAGATGACGATGAATTCCTCGCCGCCGTAGCGGGCCACGAAATCCACCGGGCGCACGTGCTTCAGCAGCGCCTGTCCAATCACGCGCAACACCGCATCGCCGGCTGTGTGGCCGTAGGTATCGTTCACGCTCTTGAAGTGATCGATATCGATGGCGGCGATGGAAAGCGGACGCGAGGTCGTCAGCCAGCTCTCGTACGCGGCTTCGATCCGCTTCTCATAGGCAAGCCGATTGGGCATGCCGATCATGGTGTCGGTCTGGGCCAGCTCGTGCTCGCGCTCCAGCGAACGCTGCAGCGCATTGCGCTCGGTTTCAAGCTGCTCCACGCGCTGGCGCATCTTTTCGGCGCGCTCGCGGTAGGCCGTGAGACGCGAACCTTCGCGGTCGCGGAAATCACGGAAGCACGCGGCGATGGTCTCCAGGCTCACATAAACCCGCTCGCGCAGCTCATGCGCGTCTTCGGCCTCGAGGATCGCCTCGCCCAGCAGGCGCATCTCATGCGCCACGGAAGCATCCAGCGCCTGCCCGTTGGCTTCGCCGGTGGATTGGTCCGCCAGTTCGCGGGCCATGTACTGGGTCATCTCGTCGAGGCGCCCAGCCACATGGCGAAGCACGGCCTGGAGCGCATCGATCTCGCGCTGCATGCCAATCCGCTGCTCGTTGATCATGTCGGCCAGGCGATCACCGCAGGTCGCCAGGGCGACCAGGTCGCTGGCATCGGCCACGTCGCGGCGCAGGTCGTTGGCGCGGTCGGCCAGCTTCGGCTGGACCACGATGCGGTCGACCAGGCGGTGCAGGGCGGATTGCACGGAGGAACCGTACTCGCCCCGCTGCGGCCGGGTGATCGGGATGGCGCGCTCTTCAGGGCTGCGCAACGGCCGCGTGGCCAACCCTTCCAGGGCATCGCGCAGGCTGTTCGAAAGGGTTTCCAGCACCATGGCATCGGCCTGCCCGGCCGAAAGCGCGGCCGTCAGGCGTTCGATGTGCGGATCGACCTGATCGTGTGCGCCATGGGCGGCGCGGGTGAGGCTTGCAACCAGCTGGCGAAGCACGGACTCCACGGCCCGCCACTGGGCTTCTTCGCGGGTAAGCCGGTCAACGGCCTCGCGGTATTTGCTTTCCCAGAGCTGGTTGTCCAAACGCACGCCCCAACCGTCGCGTGAAGTTTCTCAAGTACGTCGCGCATCATACGATGAAAGTTAGGTATTTCGATCGGCCTTATGGCTGATCCGGCGCATCCTTCATCCAGCGCGTGGCCCGGGCCGCCACCACCGCCCCGGCGGCGATCAGGACCGCCGCCAGGAGGAACGCGATGCCCGGGACGTGGACCTCGCGCTCGGGGGCGATCGAGAACGCGAAGATCTGGGCGAACAGGTAGGGCCCGAAGATGCCGGCGAAGCTGCCCAGGCTGGTGATGGCGCCCTGCAGGCGGCCTTGCTGGTCCGCCGAGACGCACCGGGTCATGATCGATTGCATGGGAGGGCCGGCCAGGCCCCACAGTGACATCAAGGGAATGCCGATCAGGAAAACCCAGCCGGTGCTGGCCAGGCCCATCACGGCGAACGCCAGCGTGCCGAAGACCAGGCCGGTGATCAGGATGGGCCGCTCGCCAAAGCGGGTGGTGAGCTTGCCCGTCAGGAAGGCCTGCACCGAGCCATCGCAGGCACCGACCAGCGCGAGTACGAAGCCCACCGCCTGCGCCCCCCAGTGGTAGCGGTAATCCGCGTAGAGCACGAAGGTGGTCTGGAGCACGTAATGCGCCAGATAGAACAGGAACACGACAATGGCCAGGCCGAATACCGTGGGGCTGCACCGCAGCAAGCGCAGCGCACCCAGGGGGTGGGCGGTATGCGGCTCGAAGCGGGCGGCCCGGCGTTCCGGCGGCAGCGATTCCGGGAGAATGAAAAAGCCATACATGAAGTTGGCCAGGGCCAGGCCGGCTGCGACCCAGAATGGCAGGCGCAGATCGATCCCGCCCAGGAAACCACCCAGGGCCGGCCCGATGATGAAGCCGATGCCGAAGGCGCCGCCGAGCAGGCCGAACGCGCCAGCGCGCTTTTCGGGCGGCGTGACATCGGCGATGTAGGCATTCGCGGTGGTGAAGCTCGCCGCCGTCATGCCGGAAATGATCCGGCCCACGAACAGCAGCCACAGCGACGGCGCGAGCGCCATCAGCACGAAATCCAGGCCAAGGCCCAGGTTGGAAAGCAGGATGACCGGGCGGCGCCCGAACCGGTCCGACAGGGCACCCTGGATCGGCGATGAGAAAAACTGCACGGCGGCGAACACCGTGCCGAACACACCCACCCACCACGCCGCGTTGCTCAGCGTGCCGCCGGTCATCGTTTCGATGAGGTGCGGCAGCACGGGAATGATGATGCCGAAGGCGAGGATATCGATCAGCACCGTGACGAACACGAACGCCACGGCCGCCCGCCGCACGGGCTGCGGCAAAGGCGTGTGGGCGGCATCAGCCATGCGGCATCGCCTTCAGCTTAGGGGCGACGAAGGGCACGGTCAGCATGGTGCTGGCCACGGCCATGAGCAGCAAGGCGGTAAATGTTTCGCTGGTGATCATGTGCTTATCCAGTAGCACGTTGACGAAGATGATCATGATCAGGGCCTTGGTTTGCAGCAGCCAGCCGATGACCCACGCATCACCACGCGCCCAGCCGAGCATCTTGCCCGCGAGGCCAACGCCTGCGAGTTTGCCCACGACGGATGCGACCAGGAGGATCGCCGCGGCCACGAACACTGCGGTGCCGCCGATATTCCAGTTCGTGCGCAGGCCGGTGGAGAGAAAGAACACAGGCATGACCACGAGCAGCACGTTATCGCGTAGTGCATCGAGCTTCGACAGCGTGAACCAGTCGCGCTCCATCACCGCGCCGGCAAGAAACGCACCCACCATGAAATGCAGGCCGCACCAGTCGGCGCCGTAGCCACACGCGGCCAGCCACACCAGGCCAAGGTAGTAGCGGTCGGTTTCCTGTACGCGCTCCATCAACCGGCGGAACGCCCACGCCGCGACGGCGAACACGGCAAGGAACGCGGCTTGGTGGCCGACGCGCTTCCAGTCCAGCAACAGGATGGCGAGCACCGCCCAGATCGCGAGATCGTCCAGGCTGGCGTAACGCAGCACGCGTTGGCCCAGCGGCTCACGGAGGATGCCGAGCTTGGTCATGAGAAGGATAAGGATAGGCAGCGCGGTGACGGCGCATGCCATGCCGACGCCCACGACGAATTGCCACGGTTGGGTCTCGCTACCCATCCAGCCATCGCGCCACGCGAGCAAGCCCAGCGCGGCAGCACAGCCGGTGAGCATGGGGGCGCCAAGCGCGAGCGCCGCCGTCGTGCCGCATTCGCGGCGCTGTTGCCACACCGCGCGCAGGTCCAGTTCGATGCCCGCGATCCATACGAACACCATGACTGCCCACCACGCGATGCCGTTCAGCGCGCCGATGACCGGCGGCGCGAACACCGTGGCGTAATAATCGGGAAACACTTTGCCGAGCACGCCCGGCCCAAGCAGGATGCCGGTGAGAATCTGGACCACCACCAGCGGTGCCCAGTAATCGGTGCGGAACACGCGCCAGATGAGGTACGGCACGCCAAGGATGATCACCATCGCGATCAGGAACAGTTCGGTCGTGCTCATTTGGCCCTCCCCAGGGAGAGCTGAGAATAGCGGAACAAGGTCGGCCAACGGGAGAGGTGTTGCATCAGTGGTCGTAATCCCTGATCGTAGCGGCGGATCCAGGGGGGACAGAAGGATGAAGGGCCTGCTAACGCTGCTGGCCCGGGATATACGGGACACGTTACCGAGGCCGACTCGGGCCTCGTCTATATGCAGGCGCGCTACTTTGATTCTCAGACAGGGCGTTTTCTCAGCGTCGATCCCGCGTCTGAGGAGCGAGGCGATCTATTCGATGTCAATCGCTACCTTTAACCCAAAATTTGATTACAACGATAGGGTGCGGGTTCGGATGGCATCGTCTGGCCAAGCGCGTCTTGGAGCACTAGCCTGGATCGTTGGCGTTTTTCTTACTCGGCCTGCCGGTCCTTACTTTACGCAGTTCCCATCAGGGAACGTATATACGATCGAATATGAAGATGGCTCTTCCCACGAGATTCATGAGGATGATCTCGAGATGTGGCCTGACGACTGACATTTAGCGTGGCGGCTGGGCGAGCTCGCGGGCGTTGAGGAAGCCGTCATGGTTGGTGTCCAGCTTGTGGAACTGCTGGATCAGGTTGCGCTGGAACTCGTCCAGGTGGATGGGACGCGCCCCCGGGCGAATCGGCCCGTCGTTCGCATCGATCACGCCATCGCCGTTGACGTCCATGCGCATGAAGCCCTGGCTCATGTAGCGGACGTATTCCGCTTCGTCCACCTTGCCGTCGCCGTTGGTGTCCATGCGTTGCAGGTATTCCTTCGGCGTGCGGGGCAAATCCTGCGCAGCGGCGCTCGTGGCGGTAAGGAGCGCGAGGGCGGCCAGCAGGCCAGGGTAGCGTCGAAACATCTATGCCTTCCGGGGTGTTTGTCGCGGTGGGTGGAGCGGCGTACTCTCGGAGAACTGTGTCCAGCCTGGGAAACTTCCATGATCTACGAGAGCATTCTCGACACGATTGGCCGTACCCCGATCGTGCGCCTGCACCGCGTGGCCCCGCCGCACGTGAGTCTGTACGCCAAGGTCGAATCGTTCAATCCCGGTGGCTCGGTGAAGGACCGCCTGGCCATCGCCGTGATCCTGGATGCCGAGCAAAAGGGGCTCCTAAAGCCCGGTGATACCGTGATCGAGGCCACATCCGGCAACACGGGCGTGGCGCTGGCCATGGTCTGCGCGGCCAAGGGCTACAAGTTCGTGGCCACGATGGCTTACTCGTTCTCCATTGAGCGGCGCAAGCTGATGCGCGCCTACGGTGCCAAGGTGATCCTCACCCCGGCCGCCGAGCGTGGCAGCGGCATGGTCCGCAAGGCCGAGGAACTGGCCGCGAAGCACGGCTGGTTCCTGCCCCGCCAGTTCGAAAACCCGGCCAACCCCGCCTACCACCGCAGCACCACCGCCGCCGAGATCCTCCAGGACTTCGCCGGCCGCCGGCTCGATGCGTTCGTGACCGGCTGGGGCACGGGCGGGACCCTCACCGGTGTGGGCGAGGTACTGAAGGTGGCGCGGCCCGAGGTCAAGATCGTGACCTGCGAGCCCGCCGCCGCGCCGCTGCTGCAGGATAAGCCGTGGTCGCCGCACAAGATCCAGGGCTGGACCCCGGATTTCGTGCCCGGCGTGCTGAACCGGAAGGTCTTCGACCAGGACATCCCGGTGGACGAGACCGTGGCCCGCGATACCGCGCGCCGCCTCGCCGCGGAAGAAGGCCTGTTCGTGGGCGTGTCGGCCGGCGCCACCGTGGCCGCGGCACTGGAATTCGCCAAGGGCGCGGCCGAAGGCAGCGTCATCCTGGCCATGCTCCCGGATACCGGCGAGCGCTACCTCTCCACGTTCCTGTTCGAGGGCGTGAACGAGGGCACCGACGAAGAATGGCTCAATAGCCTGGGTTAGGCCGCATGTCCCGCTGCCGCGCGCATGCCCTGCACTTGTAGGAGCGCGCTTGTGCGCGATGGGTGCTTGCGACAAGACCCCATCGCGCACAAGCGCGCTCCTGCATGGCGTTAGCTGAACCGGTGACGGCAAGCGAACATCCCGCACGCACCGCCATCACATCGTTTTCGGCACCGTGGATTCCTCAGCAAGCCCAAGGAGACCACCCCCATGACCCTATTCCGCAAAAGCCTCACGGCGGAACTCGGTGGCCGCGCCCAGCGCCTCGCCGGTGCCCTCACCCACGACCGCACCCGCGAATTGACCGGTGCGGCGCGGCAGTATGTCGGGCACGCAGGCATCGTCGCATCGCGAGTGGGTACGCAGGCATCGAAAGCCGCATCTCGCGCAGGCACGCAGGCATCGGGCGCGGTTTCACGTGCCGGCAAACAAGCCAGCCGCGCTGCGTTGCTCGCAGGTAAGCAGGTGCGCAACCACCCCCGGACATCGATTGCCATCGGCGCCGGCCTGGGCGTGGCAGCGTTAACCGCAGCATGGCTGCTGCGCCGCCACGATCTGAAGCAGCGCGCGTCGCTGGAACACGACGAACACGACCCCACGCGCTACCGTGCAACGAATGCGGCAGGCGATGCGCTGGATGGATCGGGTGAAGACAACCCGGTACCGGGTGAAACCGGCCTGTACTGACGACGACTTCCCTTGTAGAGGGATTCCTACACGACATCGGGTAGTTGTCTGATTCGGTCGCATGCGCGTCGTCATTACGATACGCGCATGAAAAGCTTTGAACCCCGCCCTTTTCCCTTTGGTCTCGGCATCTATTCGTTCTGGGATGCCGCGCGCTATATCGGCGCAACACCGCGCGATCTTCGCCGGTGGATTCGAGCCTATACCCCACAGCCGAAGGAAGGCGGCCCGGTGCCACTGTGGGATTCCGAGCTGCTCACGTGGCGGCGAAAGGGCCTTAGCTTCCGCGACCTGGTCGAGCTTCGGTTCGTTCGCGCCATGCGTGGCGCAGGGGCCACGTTGCCGGTTATACGTCGCACGCTGGAATTGGGGCGTGCGCAATTACGGGTGCCATATCCGCTTTCATGTGATGGCTTCCGAAGTCTCGGAAAGCAAATCTTCCGCGAAGCGCTCGCTGTCGAAGGCGTCAGCCTCACACGATTGGACGAAGATGCCCGGCGGCGCGTCCTCAACCTGGTATCAGGAGCAACGCTTCGCCGAGGCCTGGAAGTGGGTGGCGATGGTCAGATCATGCGTTGGTTTCCCGTGGCGCGCAGCCAGGTCATCGTGCTGGATCCTCATCGACATGCCGGTGATCCGATACTGACCGAATCGGGCGTCCCGACGATTGCCGTCGCGTCCGCCTACAAGGCGGACAAAGAGGACGCAAAGTTCGTTGCCTGGCAGTACGAGATTTCTGAAGCTGACGTTCGCGCGGCGGTACGTTTCGAGAAGCGGGCTTGCGCGCGGTGAAAGCCCAGGTCGATGAAAACATTGCGCCTGCACTAGCTCGCGCGCTGGATTGTCTCGTCGAGGATCTCGGTCACCGTGTCGTACATGTTACGGCTATGCACAAGAGAGGCACCGCCGACACCCGTATTCTCGCGATGGCGCCGGCCTTTGGCGTCGATATCCACGTGACACATGACTACCACAAGAGCCAGGACGAACGAGATGCCATTATCGAAGGCAACTTGCTTGTCTTCGTTCTCGGAAAAGGGTGGTCGCCGCACACATTCTTCGAGAAGGCGTCGCGCCTTGTCCATTGGTGGCCACGGCTGATGAGCGCATGCTGCACGCTTCGCAGACCTGGCATATATATCGTGCCATGGAGGTCGGAAAGTCGGCGTTTCGAGCGAGCGACCTAAAGGGCGCCGTTCTAGCGCCAGGCTATCCCCTGGCCCATCAGGCGACCTCGGCCCGCCGGCGCAGCACGGCCAACGGCTGTGCCCAAACCGCACCGGGGCGGCGCTTGCTGGTCACAAGCGTCAGTTCCGAAGGCTGGAACACGTTGACGTTATGCGTGGCTGGCGTGGTCAGGATGTATTGGGCGCGGGTGCTCTTAAGGAACGCGCCGACCTTATCGATGTTGAAGATATCGAGATGGGCGAACGGTTCATCGATAAATACGAAGCCGCCGGGGCGGTCTTCGTCGCGCATGAGCGCCACGAGCAACAGCAGTGACTTCATCACCTGCTGGCCGCCCGAGGCCTCGCCGTCGTCCATGCCGATCCAGCCCTTCTTGTCGAACTCGAAGCGCACGGTGAGCGCGGCCGAGGCGAGGGCGAGATCGTCGTTGTTGAGTTCGGGCAGGTCGACGTCCACGCCGATACCGGCCAGGTCGGCCAGCACCTTCAGGTTCCGGGCGTAACGCTTGACCGTGTTGCGCAGCACCTGGATGTAGGCGCCACGCGCTTCGTGGGTAATGCGGCTGGCGCGTTCCAGGTGCAGGCGGCGCTTCTCGAGGTCACGCTTGAGGCCGTCGTGGTCCGTACCCAGCTTCTCGCGTAGCGCGAGCACGCTGGCATCCTGTTCCCAGTGGCCTTCTTCCAGGCGGCGCTCCACGCGATCAAGTTCACGGCGCACGGCGGCCGGTGACTCGAAGCGCTCGCGCAAGGCGGCGATGGCCGCCCGCGTCCGGTGGGCGAGCGCCACGTGTTTGCGCTTGGTGCGAAACGCCTTCAGCCGATCGACCTGTTCGCCGCGTGACTGGTGATACTGGCGCACGGCGTCGGCAAGCTGGTTCTGCACGCTGCGCTGTTCGCGCGCGGCATTGTCACGGCCGTTCGAGGTTTTCAGGCGTTTCTCACGCACGCCTTCGTAGTACTGCTCGGCGGCAGCGTGGCTATCGGCGGTGCGCTGCACATCTTCCTGCAGGCGCGGCTGTTGCTCGCGGGCCTCGTTGAACTCGTCCGCACGATCGGCCAGCTGGCTGCTGGCGTTGGCGCCACGCAGGATGCTTTCGGCATCGCCCGCCTGGGCGGAGGATGTCTTGCGCTCATCGGCGATGTCGCGCAGGCGGCCTTCGATCTCGCGCAGCTTGGCCTCGCCATCGCGTAGCTGGCGCTCCCGTGCGGAAGCGCCGAAGTACATGTCATCCACGCCAAGGTGGCGCCCACCACGACGTTCGCGGAAGTAACCCTGCGGCGTGATCCAGTCCTGGTCGCGGGCGAGCTTCGAGCCTTCCGGTACATCTTCCACGCGCTGGATGCGATCGAGGTTGCGTAGCAGCCAGTCGGGCGCGGCGGCAGAGAAGGTAACCACCTCGTGCAGCGAGCCAGCGACGGGCTTTTCGGCCGGCGCGCGGTCGGCGACCACGAAGTGCTTGTAGCGCATCGATTCGCCGAGCTTCCACGCTTTCTCACGATCACGCGGATCATCCAGCAGCACCACGTGGCGGTAACCCGCGAGCACGGCCTCCACGGCCGGTTGCCAACGCGCTTGGGTGATCTCGACGATCTCACTGAGCATGCTGTGGCGAATGCCAGCCTCATCGAGCGCACGGCGGAAGCCCGCTTCGAACTCGGGCGTGTAGCGGCGGCCGCTGCGCCACGCGGTGAGCTTGTTGGTGAGCGTCCCCAGTTCCTGGCGCAGGGCCGCCTCTTCGTTTTGCAAGGCGTGCAGGCGGGCACGGGCATCGCGGGCGATATCCGCCAGACGCTCGTGGTCAGTGCCATTTTGTGCGGCCACCATTTCGCGCAGGCGATTCTCCTGGCGGATGACCAGGTCATTCTGGGCCAGTGCCGCGCGCGCGGCATCGAGGCTCTTCTGCGTCGACTGCCGCGCGATGTCGGCCTCATGCTGCTCGCCACGCAGCTGCTCGCCGCCGGCGTCAAAGTCGGCCAGCTGGCGCGTGAGCTCTGCATCGCGCTGTTCCAGCTCGCTGACGCGGCGCTTTACGCCGTTCAAGGCGGGGCGGGCGCCGCGGACGCTCGCGGCCAGTTCGGCAAACTCCGTGCGCGGCAGCACCTCGGCTACGAGCGACACGCGCTCGTCCTTCAGGTGGTTCCATTCCTGGTAGGAACGGGCGCGTGCTTCGGCTTCCTGCAGGCTCACGCCGATCAGCGAGAGCTGGTGTTCCAGGCCGTGCTGCTCGCGGTCGGCTTCGGCCTGGTCGTTGCGGGCGCGCTGGTAATCATCGAGCACGGCCTTGTCGCCGAACACATCGAACACCAGGTCGAGCAGGGCTTTCGGGGGCAACTGGCACAACTTGTCCGTCGCGCCCTGTTCCAGGGTGAGCACCCGGCGGATCGCCTGCGACAGGCCGGCGCCTTCCAGGCGTACGCGGTATTCACGCAGGCCCAGGAAATCATTGCGCGCTTCGATCTCTTCCACGCTTACGTCGCCGCCGAGTACGGCGTACTGGCGGGTCCACTCGCCACCCTTCTTCTGGATGCGGCAGGCCAGGGTGACCTCGCGATCCATTAGCGGGAAGAACGGGCGTTCGCCGTTCGGGCCGGGAATGTTGCCGACGCGAGCGCGCAGCCATGCGAATGGCTTGCCGTTGTGGCGCAGGTAGCTCTTGTAGTCGCGGTTGCCCGCGCAATCGATCGTCAGCAGCGTGCGCAGGGCATCGAGCAGGGTGGTCTTGCCCGAGCCGTTCGGGCCCACCACGGTGACGATGTTCGTATCGAGCGGCAGGCTGAAGCGCTGCCAGTAATCCCAGTGGACGACTTCGAGGCTGCGGAAATCAAACATCGGCGGCGCCCTCGGCATCGGATTCGGCGTCGGTGTCGTAGAGCGGCTCGTCGTCGGCGGTATTCGCGGGCGCGTTAGCGGCGCGCGTGGCGGCATCGGCGAGCAGATCGCCAAGCGCGCCATCCAGGATGCGTCGCGCGGTGCGCTCGTAATCGAACGCCAGATCTAGCAGCGGCCCTTCGGCCACTTCACCCTTGCGGCGCACGATGAAGCCCAGGCGGTTGAGCGTACCCAGGTTGAAGTTCACGCGGGTTTTGCCGCCCAGCTTCTCGGCGAAATCCGCCAGCAGCGTGCGCTCGGCGATCACCGGCGAAAGGGTCGGGTCGCGCGGTATGGGTTTTTCTTCGGCGAACATCTGGCCCTGCGAGGCCTTGGCCTCGACGTCCTGGCGCTCGACCTGGCGCTGGCGCTTGGGCAGCACGATCAGTGCCCAGATGACGACGAGCAGCGCGACGCCATCGCGATCGAGCTGCATGGTGTTGGAGATCCAGCTATCGCTGCCGCCGAACACGGCGCGTTCGCTGCGCCGGGCGACCGCGAGGCCGATGTAGGCGGCGTAGGGGTGTTCGCGAAGTTCCAGGCCCACCGCTTCAAGGCGGCGATCCAGGTCTTCGCGGAAGGCCTCGTCCAGAAGCGCCTTGCGCGCCTGCGCGTCGTCGCGCGGCAGCCAGCGTTGCGCGAGCAGGCGGGTCACCAGACTGGCGGTTTCATCATGCATCGGGGGTGTCCTTCGCGGGTTCGCGCGGGCGCAGGCGGCCGGCGCTCACCAGGGCAATCTGGGGCAATTCGGGGTCGATCAGCACGGGCTCGATCTCGAGCGCGAGCGGCAGGCGGGCGAGGTCGGCGGTGCCGCCCTCCAGCGCCGCGGATTCGGGGTCGCCAAGCAGGCCTAGTAGCGAGAGGCGGTAGGCCGAGAGTGCGTAGTCGGTGCCGATCAGCGTGGCGGCCAGTTCGCGTGGCGCGGCGATCGCTGCTAGTTCGGCGTGCCAGTCTTCAAGGAACCGCAGGTCTTCCTCGCCCATGGGCAGGTCGGCTGTGTCGGGTGGCTCTTCGGCGCCCGGCAGCGTGGTGACCTCGGCGGCCAGCCGCTCGCGTTCCAGTAGTTCGTATTCGGCCACATCCAGCGCGATCTGGTCGTGGAGGAACGGTGAGGGCAGCGGCAGCGAAAGCTGGCCGTCCTCGAAGGCGGCAAGGGTGTCGATATCCTGGGCGCGTAGCCAGCCGACCAGGTCGGACGAGGAAAGACCGGTGCGCCCGAGGTGCACGCGGTGCTGGTCGATCTTGTTCAGTTCGCGCTGGAACACGCCGGCCTGGCGTAACAGGCCGCTTTGCGCGCGGCCCACGGCCTGCGCCAGGCGGTGGGCGACCGGCTCCAGCTCGTCGCCTTCGGTGATGGCGGCGACGATTTCGGTGCCTTTTTCCACCCACGTCCACACCGAGTCCAGGCGCTCGGCGGCGCGGCGGATGCGATGCTCGGAGCCGGACAGCACGGCGCGGTCGAAGTCTTCCTTCAGCTCGGTCAGGCGCGAAAGCAGGTGGCCCATTTCATCGACCGAGACGCGGCCCACGGCCTGGCCTGCCGCGAGCTGCGCGGTGAGGTAGCCCAGGCCATCATCGTCGTCGTTCTCGAATTCCAGCATGGTGGCCAGCGCGCCCAGCGCCTTGCGGCCGACCGGGCCCACGCGGTAGCGCAGGGTTTCCGTGTCGTACACGAGCAGGTCGTGGTCTTTCAGGCGCTGGACGACGGTCTCGAGCTTGACCGGATCGACGAACGTGAGGTGGTCGCGGATCTCCTGCGGCGTCCACTCCGTGGCGTGCGTACGCGCGCCGAGTGTGCGCAGGACCAGCAGGCGCAGCAGTACCTGCGCCTCGCTGCCGTGGAACAGGGCGGAAAACGCGCGCAGCAACCCGCGGCCGCGAAGCAGCGGGAAGACAGTGGGGAGGTCCTCGGCGACGACGCCGTCGCGGAAGAGATCCTGCAGGCGTTCGTCGTGGACGGTGGTATCGACTGGCCCGTTCAAGGTCAGCGACGGTCGACGCCAACGAAACGGAGGAATTCGCCGCGAGTACGCGGATCCTCGCGGAAGCTGCCGAGCATCTGGCTGGTCACCATCGAGACGCCGCGCTTGTGCACGCCACGCGTGGTCATGCATTCGTGGCTGGCATCAATCACCACGCCGACACCGCGCGGGCGCAAGGTGTCTTCAATGCAGTGGGCGATCTGCGCGGTGAGCTTTTCCTGCACCTGGAAGCGACGGGCGAAGCCATCGACCACGCGGGCCAACTTGCTGATACCCACGACGCGATCGGTCGGCACGTAGCCCACGTGGGCGCGGCCGATGATCGGGGCCATGTGGTGTTCGCAATGGCTCTCGAACTCGATATCGCGCAGCACGATCATCTCGTCGTAGCCTTCCACTTCCTTGAAGGTGCGGCGCAGGTATTCGGCCGGATCCTCGTCGTAGCCCTTGAACCAGTCCGAGTAGGCCTTGACCACGCGTTTGGGCGTATCGAGCAGGCCTTCGCGCTTCGGGTCTTCACCGGCCCACAGCAACAGGGTGCGAACGGCCTCCTCGGCCTGCTCGCGGCTGACCGGACGGGACTGGGAATCGTCGCTCATCGGGGCGGGTTCCTTAATGCGGGTACAAACCGCCATTGTAACGTGCCGCAGGCCCCCCGCGCCCCTGTAGGAGCGCGCTTGCGCGCGATCCAGGCCGCCTCACTCTTCGGTCTCGCCCTCAGCCTCACCTTCATCGGTCCCGGGCGCCAGATCCAGCAGGCGCTGGGTCTCATCCCCACCCAGGGTCTCCACACCGCGCAGCTTCCGCTCGATGGCCCGGGTGCGGATGCCGGCGCTATCGATGCTGTTGCGCACGGTATCCAGCTGTTTGCGAGTCTTTTCCAGCACCACGCCGAACTTGCCGAACTCGTTCTTCACCGCGCCCAGCACCTGCCAGACCTCGGACGAGCGCTTCTCGATGGCGAGCGTGCGGAAGCCCATCTGCAGGCTGTTGAGCAAGGCGGTGAGAGTGGTCGGCCCGGCCACGGTAACGCGGTGGTCGCGCTGGAGCTGGTCGGACAGGCCAGGGCGGCGGATCACCTCGGCGTACAGGCCTTCGGTGGGCAGGAACAGGATGGCGAAATCGGTGGTGTGCGGCGGCGCTACGTACTTGCTGCGGATGCGCTTTGCCTCCTCGCGCACGCGCAGCTCCAGCGCCTTGCCGGCGCTGATCACGCCTTCGGCATCCGCGGCGTCCTGGGCTTCCAGCAGGCGCTGGTAATCCTCCACCGGGTACTTGGCATCGATCGGTAGCCACACGGGCGTGCCGTCCTCGGCGCCCGGCAGGCGGATGGCGAACTCCACGCGCTCGGCCGAGCCCGGCACGGTGGCCACGTTCGAGTCGTACTGCTCGGCTACCAGGATCTGCTCAAGCAGGGCACCCAGCTGCACTTCGCCGAAGGTGCCGCGGGTCTTTACGTTGGTGAGGACGCGCTTGAGGTCGCCCACGCCGGCGGCAAGTGCCTGCATCTCGCCCAGGCCGCGCTGCACCGCCTCAAGCCGTTCGGACACGAGCTGGAACGATTGGCCCAGGCGCGTTTCCAGGGTGGACTGCAACTTTTCATCCACTGTCGCGCGCATCTGTTCCAGCTTGGCGGCGTTGTCCTGCTGGATCGCGGCCAGGCGCGTTTCCAGCGTGCCGCGCATGTCGGCCATGCGCTTTTCGTTATCGGCGGTGAGCGCGGTGAAGCGCTGGTCGAGCAGTTCGCCGAAGTGCTTCAGGGCAAGCGCGGATTCCTCGCGCGTTTTGCGGGCATCGTCGGCCAGGCCCTGGCGCAGCGACTGCAGGCCCAGGTCGGTGCGCTCGGTGAGCTGGTCCAGGCGCCGGCCAAAGCCTTCGATGCGCTCGTGCTGGTGCGTGGCGGCCGCCTGCAGCTGATCCTGCACGTGGCCACGGAACTGGCCAAAGCTTTCGCCCAGCTCGCCACGGCCGGCGCGCTGTTCGTCGCGGAGTACGCCCTCGAGGCGACGGGTGTCTTCGCGCAGGGCTTCCAGCTTCGCAGCGCTGCCGTCATCGCGCGGCTTGGCGCGGGAGAGCAGGGTGAGCAACAGGGCGAGGCAGGCGATGCCCACCACGAGCAGCGCGAAGAGAAGGATGGTTTCCAGATTCATACCGGGAGATTACCTGTAGGAGCGCGCTGGTGCGCGATCGGGCAGGTCGACGCGGCTGGGGGTCGCGTGCAAGCACGCTCCTACAACGAGCCTGCCCCCGTAGGAAAGGATCCTGTGGGGTGGTCTCAGATCTCGCGATTGCCGACGATGACGACATCGGCGCGGCGTTTGGCGAACAAGCCCACGCAGACGATGCCGGTGATCTGGTTGAGCTGGGCTTCGAGTGCAAGCGGATCGGTGATGCGCCAGTTATGCACATCGATGATCCAGTTGCCGTTATCGGTGGTGACGCCATCGCGCCACACCGGGGTGCCGCCCATGGCGGTGATTTCGCGGGCCACCAGGCTGCGCGCCATCGGGATCACCTCGATGGGCAGCGGGAACGTGCCCAGCACGTCGACCTGCTTGGTGGCATCGATGATGCACACGAACTTGTCCGACGCGGCGGCGACGATCTTTTCGCGCGTGAGCGCGGCGCCACCGCCCTTGATCAGGCACTTGTTGCCATCGCACTCGTCGGCGCCATCCACGTACAGATCCAGGCGGCCAGCAGCGTTCAGGTCCATCACGTCGAAGCCCAGCTTGCGCAGGCGATCGCTGGAAGCCTCGGAACTCGATACACACGCCTTGATGACATCGCGGTACTGCGGCAACTCATCGATGAAAAAATTCACCGTTGAGCCGGTGCCCACGCCTATGATCCGGCCCTTGGGGCCGTTGCCAACGTACTTGAACGCGGCCGTTTCGGCGGCAAGGCGCTTCTCGTTGTCCTGGCTCATGCTTTTTCCAGCTTCAGGATGACATCCCAGTCGTGCTTGGCGACGGGCATCACGGACAGGCGGTTGCCCTTGCGCACCAGCGGCATATCCGCCAGTTCGTCAAGGTTCTTCATTTCATCCAGCGAGATCGTGCGCTTGAGCTTCCGTTCGAACTTCACATCGACCAGCATCCAGCGCGGTTCTTCACGCTTGCTCTTTTCGTCGTAGTACTTCGATTTCGGATTGAACTGGCTTTCATCCGGATACGCGGGCGAGGCCACGGTGGCAATGCCCACGATGCCGGGGACATCGGTGTTCGAGTGATAGAAGAAGATCTTGTCGCCGACCTTCATGCCATCACGCATGAAGTTCCGTGCCTGGTAGTTACGCACCCCATCCCAGGGTTCGACGCCCTTGCGCTGCAGGTCATCGATGGAAAACGCGTCCGGCTCGGACTTCATAAGCCAATACTTCATTCCGCGCCTTCGGTGCAGTCGATCAGTTCTTTTTCGGTGGCGATGTAATCGAGCTTGATATCCCATTCCGCCGTTTCGATGCCGGGCAGTTCCTGGAAGGAGTAGCCGACACCGACCAGCAGGGGCTGCGCCGGGCGCTTCTGCCCGCGCAGGAATTCAAAGCTGCGATCGTAGTAACCGCCACCGAAGCCCAGGCGGTTGCCCTTGCGGTCGAAGCCCAGCAGCGGCACCAGCACCAGGTCGAGCTTGTCGGCCTCGATGATGTGCGACGCAGCCTTGGGTTCCGGAATGCCCAGTTCGTTCGATTCCACGTCTTCCCCGGTGGTCCATGGGGCGAACGTGAGGCGGCGCTTGCCGCCGATCTTGGTGACGATGGGCAGGTAGAAGGTCTGCCCGCGCTCGGCCAGCGGGCCGATGGCCACGTTCAGGGGTAGCTCGCCGCCCGTGGCCCAATACCCGGCCACGTGCTTGTCGGTAAGGAACTCGGGGAGTTGTTCCAGCGAATGGCGCAGCCCGGCGGCCGCGGCGACCCGCTCGGCGGGCTTGAGCTCGCGGCGGCGCTGGACAAGATCGGCCCGCAGTTCACGTCTCTCGGGGAGCTTTGACATGGTCGTTCAGCCGAACGGCACGGTCCTGGGCGCCCGTGAGCCGCCACGCCCGGTGCCGCGGGCAAGGCGCTGACCGGCCCCAGGGGGCCGGCCGGCAAAAGAAAGAGGCGTTCTCCGCGATGCCGCTGCGCACCAAACGACCTTGATCCAAAGGATCAGGTGGGAGAGCCACACGGTCTCAAGGCTTTCCGTACGAAGGCGGACATGCGCAACAACCGTGTAAGGCCGACCCGGGGTCGTATGTAGGAACAAGGCAAATGTAAAGTGCGCTGGCGAGCACCGCAGGGAACGCCCGCGCTTATTTTACCGATGCGTCGAGCAGACCATCAAGTTTTTTACGAAGCGCGGCCAGTCCGTCGGTCAGGGACTGTTCCTGCGTGTTGTGCTGCCCACGCAAGGTGAGCAGTTCATGGGCGATGCTCACGGCGGCCAGGACGGCGATGCGGTCGAAACCAGGCACCTTCGCACTGGACTTCAGTGCACGCATCTTGTCGTCCAGGTAGCGCCCGGCCGCCAGCAGGCCTTCCCGCTCGTCGGGCGCGCAGGCGATGTGGAATTCACGGTCGAGGAACCGCAGGGCAACGGGTTCGGAGGCGGGTGCGTTCATACTTGGATTCAACCCGTGTTCTCCAGCGCCTTCAGGCGCTGGATCATGGCTTCGACGCGGCTGCGGGCCTGCTCGTTACGCGCCATGAGGCTGGCACGCTCGTTCGCCAGTTGCTCCTGGCTGTGACGCAGGCTGCGGTTTTCTTCCGTCAGGCGACGGACAGTGTCGACGAGCCGGTCGAGCGTGGCGCTCAGGGCTTCCAATTCAGTCTTGAAGGCATCCGGGTTCGTCATGCGCGGACTATAACAGGGCTTCGTGGCTTGTCAGCAGGCCGTGAAGGTGAATTCAGCCACGACCCCACTGGCCGGGTGCATTAGACTTAAAGCCGATCCTTGAGGAGTACCCGCCATGTCGGCTAACCAGACCGTTGATCCCGAAGACATCGCCGAGCTTATCGGGCGCTGTAACCTGGCCACCACGGTCAGCGAGTTCCACGGTTCGCTGGTGGGTTACATCAGCGCGGGCGGCAGCTTCCCTGCCGGTAACGTGCTGGATGCATTGCAGATCGAGCCCGACCCGGCGCCCAATGCCGATGAACTGGCCATGCTTGGCCGCCTGCGTCACCAGACCGAAGAGTGGATGGCGGACACCGACCTGAGCTTCATGCCGTGGGTGCCCGATGACGAATCGCCGCTGCATGCGCGCGTGGAAGGCCTGGCCGACTGGACCCGCGGCTTCCTGGGTGGTTTTGGCCTGGGTGGCACGCCCGAGGCCGCCAAGGGCCTGAGTGAAGACGCGCGCGAGATCCTCCGCGACATGGCGACCATCGCATCGACCGACGTCACCCTGGATGACGACGTGGACGGCGACGAGGATTCGCTGATCGAACTGGAAGAATACGTGCGGGTGGGCGCACTGACGCTGCATGCGGAGATGGCTGCCCGCCAGGAACCGGCAAGCGATACCCGGCATTGATCTCGGCGGCTGAATACGCCCGGCGTCGCCGGGAGCTCATGCGCATGGCGGGTGAGGATGCGGTACTTATCCTCGCCGCGGCGCCAGAGCGCATGCGCAACTCGGATGCCCCCTGGCCGTACCGGCAGGATTCCGATTTTCACTATCTCACCGGCTTTGGCGAACCCGAGGCCGTGCTGGCCCTGTTGCCCGGCCGTGCCCACGGCGAAACCGTGCTGTTTTGCCGCGAGCGCGATGCGGAGCGTGAGCGTTGGGATGGAGAGCGCATGGGCACGGATCGTGCTGCGCGCGAACTGAAGCTGGATGACGCGTTTCCGATCGATGACATCGACGACATCCTGCCCGGCATGATCGAAGGCAGGGCGCGGGTGTACTGCCACTTTGGCCAGGAGCAGGATTTCGATTCACGACTGCTCGGCTGGATGCGCCGCCTGCGCACCGCGCGCGGTGGTGGTGTGGTGCCGAAGGACCTGGTCGCGCTGAGCCACCTGCTGCACGACCTGCGCCTGTTCAAATCACGCGATGAGCTGGCGCTGATGCGCCGCTCCGCCGAGGTGGCCGGCGCCGCCCACGTGGCCGCCATGGCCATGGCGCGCCCCGGCGTGGCTGAATATGAGATCGAAGGCGAAATCCTGCGCACTATCCGCAGCCGCGGCGCGGTACCGGCGTTTCCGCCGACCATCGCCGGTGGCTCGAATGCCTGCATCATGCATTACCAGGCCAACCGGGCCACGCTGAAGGCGGGCGATCTGCTCCTGGTTGACGCGGGCGCGGAAGTGGACTGTTACGCCTCGGATATTACCCGCACCTATCCGGTGGATGGCACGTTCAGCCCCGAGCAGCGTGCGCTTTATGACATCGTGCATGAGGCCCAGCTTGCCGCGATCGATGCCGTGCGACCGGGCCGTGCATTCGCCGATTCCCACCGCGAGGCCGTGCGGGTCATCGCCACCGGGCTATGCGCCCTTGGCCTGCTCAAGGGGGGCGTGGAGCGGGTGCTCGCCGATGGCACCTACAAGGCCTACTTCCCCAGCAAGACCGGCCACTGGCTGGGCCTGGATGTGCACGACGTGGGCGATTACCGCATCGACGGCGAGCCGCGCGTGCTCGAAGAAAGCATGGTGCTGACGGTGGAACCGGGCGTGTACATCCCGCCCAACGACAAATCCGTGCCCGAGCGCTGGCGCGGCATCGGCATCCGCATCGAGGATGACATTGCGGTGACCAAGGGCGCGCCCGAGGTCATGACCGCCATGGTGCCCAAAACCTTCCCCTAAGTAGCCCATGCCCCTCCTACAGTTGCGGGTGCTGGTCTTTCTTGTAGTGCGCTTCGTCATCGGCATGCACCTCAAACCACATGGCGTTGAGGATGGCGAAGGTGCAGGCGAGGCCAAGGCCAAGGATCCACGCGAAATACCACATGGCTGGTTACCCCCTTAGTACATGTTGTGCGACTTGCGCACGTGGTCGAGGTTGACACGGCCGCGCATCACGCGGAACACCCAGGTCGTGTACAGGATGATGATCGGCAGGAACACGATGGCCAGGCACATCATGAGGAACAAGGTGCCCTGGCTGGATGACGCATCCCACACCGTGAGGCTTGAGCGCGGATCCACCGAGGATGGCATCAGGAACGGGAACAGGGCGAAGCCGGCCGCCGCGATGGTACCGGCCACGGAAAGGCAGCTGCTGAAGAACCCCAGGAACCCCTGGCGGGCGACGAACAGCTGCACGCCCAGCGCGCCGACGAATGCCACGACCGGCGCGATCCAGAAAGCCGGATGGGCCATGTACCCGGCGAACCACGATGCCCCCACGGCCACCTGCTTCGCCATGGGGTTTGAAACGCCATCGGTCACCACCGGGCCGGCGACGGCATAGCCTGGTATGCCGTAGGCAAGCCAGACACCCGCGAGCACGAACAGCACGACATAGATGAGCGAGGTGATGCGGGCAACGGTGGCGGCGCGTGCCGCGATCGACTCATCCGCCTTCATCGCCACCCATGCCGCGCCGTGGGTAAGCAGCATGCTCAGGCTCACCAGGCCAGAAAGCAGTGCGAAGGGACGGAACAGTTCGAAGAACGTGCCGTCCCAGGTCATTCGCAGGTCGCCGTCGTAGTGGAACGGCAGGCCAAGGAACAGGTTGCCGAAGGCCACGCCGCACACCGTCATCACGATGACACCCGAGGCCACCAGCCCGTAGTCCCAGGCGTGGGTCCACGTGGGGTTCTCCACCTTCTCGCGGAAGTTGAACCCCACCGGGCGGATGATGAAGGCCAGCAGCAGCACGAACATCGCGACGTACAGTCCCGAGAACGATGCCGCGTAAAGCAAGGGCCACGCGGCGAACACGGCACCACCGCCTAGAATGAACCACACCTGGTTGCCTTCCCACGTGGGCTCGATCGTTTCCAGCAACACATGGCGTTCGTGCTCATCGCGGCCAAGCACGCGCAGCAAGGCAGCCACGCCGAAGTCGAACCCATCCATGATGGCGAACGCGGCCAGCAGTACGCCGATAAGGGCCCACCAGATAACGCGAAGGATCTCGTAATCAAGCATGGCACGTGCTCCTTCAGGCGGTCTGGGTGGTGGTGGGAAGCGGGGCAGGCGACGGCGGCCACATGCCCAGGCCGTCGGGGCCCTTCTTTGCGAACTTCACCATCAGGTAGCCATCGATCACGGCCAGCGCGGTATAGAACAGCACGAAGCCGCCGAGCGATATCCATACCTGCCCAGGCGTCAACGAAGAGGCCCCCAGTGCGGTAGGCAGCACGCCCTCGATCGCCCACGGCTGGCGGCCGTACTCGGCGACGATCCAACCCAGTTCCGCGGCGACCCAGGGCAAGGGCAAGCTCCACAACGCCACGCGCAGGAAGTTCTTTCCTTCGAGCCGGCGCTTGCTTGCGCGCCAGAACGCGTAAGCGAACAACCCGATGAACCAGAACCCGCACGCCACCATCAACCGGAACGACCAGAACAGCACGGGTACGTTGGGGATGGTGCTCTCCGCCGCGCGTTCGATATCAGCGGGCGTGGCCTTGCGCGGGTCATCCATGAACCGCTTCAGCAGCAACGCGTAGCCCATGTCCTTATCGTGCGCCGCAAGGATCGCCTTCGCCTGCGCATCGTCCTTGTTTTCGCGCAATACGAGCATCGCGTCGTAGGCCTTGATGCCATCGGTGATGCGTACCTTGGCATCATCCACCAGCGAATCGATGCCGAGGATCGGTTCGTCGATCGAGCGCGTGCCGATCAGGCCCATAAGCCAGGGCACCCGGATCGCAGCATGCGTTTCGCGTTTGGCTACATCGGGAAAGCCCACCAGGGTGAACGAAGCCGGGGCCGGCTCGGTTTCCCACATGGCCTCGATCGCGGCCATCTTCATCTTCTGGTTCTCTGACACGGTGTAGCCGGATTCATCGCCCAGCACGACCACCGACAGCGAGGCGGCCAGCCCAAAGCTGGCAGCCACGGTCATGGAACGCTTGGCGAACTCCACGTTGCGCCCGCGCAGGAGGTACCACGCGCTGATCGAGAGCACGAACATCGAGCCCATCGTGTAGCCGGCGCTCACCGTGTGCACGAACTTCGCCTGCGCCACCGGGTTCAGTACCACGTCACTGAACTTCGTGACTTCCATGCGCATGGTCTGCGCGTTGAACGCGGCGCCCACCGGGTTCTGCATCCAGCCGTTGGCGATCAGGATCCACAGCGCCGAAAGCGACGTGCCAAGCGCCATGAACCACGTGGCGATCATGTGTTTCAGTGGCGTGGTGCGCTCCCAGCCGAAGAAGAACACGCCGACCAGCGTGGATTCGAGGAAGAACGCCATCATGCCTTCGATGGCCAGCGGCGCGCCGAAGATATCGCCCACGTAATGGGAGTAGTACGCCCAGTTCGTACCAAACTGGAACTCCATGGTGACGCCGGTGGCAACGCCCATGGCGAAGTTGATGCCGAACAGCACGCCCCAGAACTGGGTCATGCGTTTCCATATTTCGCGCCGGGTCATCACGTACACGCTCTCCATGATGGCGAGCATGAAGGCCATGCCTAGCGTGAGCGGTACAAACAGGAAGTGGTAAAGCGCCGTCAGCGCGAACTGCAGGCGTGACAGGCCGACGACTTCGGGGTCGACGATCATGGCGGGGTTTCCTGGGTGGATGCGGAAGCGGGAGCCAGCACGCGGCCGACGCCGTCGGGCGAGACATCGGCGCGGGGCAGGGGCCGGATAGCGACGTACCAGATGAGCATCAGCAGGGCGAGCTTGGCGACGACGATGACCGACAGCTCAAGGGCGAGCCTTGGCAGTGGCTTGTCGCGCCATCGGGGGCGCCTTGGTGGAACGTCGACATCCATGGGTGCGACTCCAGCGATAGCGTTGGAACATCTGCAGACAGCTTAGGCCTGGGCATGCTTCCACGATCGATGGCCGATTGTCGCAGCGGCCTGACCGCTAATCTTTCGCTTTCTTCCCCTGGGCACAGCATACGCCAGGTTGGGCGCGGATAAAGGGCGCCCGGGCGCCCTTGTCGCGTGCGGCCGGCAGGCGGCGCATCGGGAGGCACGGGTTCGGCATGCGGCCATGTGCCACGCCGTGGGTTGCCGGTTGGGCGGGGAGGTTTGATGCGTGCCTATCGCGTGCAAGCACGCTCCTACAAGGGCAGCGGGGCGGCTGCCTGTAGGAGCGAGCTTGCTCGCGATAGGTCTTACGGCAGCTGCGCGAACGCGTCGCGGGTCATGTTTTCCGGCTCGCCCGTGGTGCACACCACGTCATCTTCGATACGGATGCCGCCGTACTTGCGGAACGCATCGACCTTGTCCCAGTTGATGTCGGCCGCAACCGGCTTGTCCTTCAGTTCGGCCAGGAGCATGTCGATGAAGTACAGGCCCGGCTCGATCGTGACGACCATGCCCGGCTCGAGGTTGCGGGTAAGGCGCAGGTACGGATGGCCTTCGGGCTTGGCGATGGTGCCGCCGGCATCGGAGGCGTGGAAGCCCGCCACATCGTGCACCTGCATGCCAATGCCATGGCCCAGGCCATGCGGGAAGAACGCCGAGGACACACCCGATTCCACCGCGCTTTCCGCGCTCATGCGGATGAAGCCGTGTTCGCGCAGCACGCCGGCAATCACGTGGTGGGCGTGCACATGCAGCTCGGGATAGTTCTGGCCCGCACGCACCTTTGCCACGAACGAGCGCTCGGCGGCATCCATCGAATCGATGAGTGCCTGGAACTCACCCGCGTTCTTGCCGGCGTAGGTGCGCGTGATATCGCTGGCGTAGCCCGAGGCACTGGCGCCCGCATCGATCAGGAACGAACGGTGCTCGGCCGGAGGGACGCGGCCGAAGTGCGTGTAATGCAGGATGGCGGCGTGCTCGTTGAGGCACACGATGCTGGCGTACGGCAGCTCGGCATCGGTCTGGCCCACCGCGGCCAGGTAGGCCTGATGGATGCCCAGTTCGCTGGCGCCCTCGCGGAAGGCCTTCTCGGCCGCGCGGTGGCCACGCACGCCACGGCGGCTGGCTTCGCGCATCAGTTCCAGTTCGTACGGGGTCTTGTAGGCGCGGTGGTAGTGCAGGTAATCAGTCACGGCCGACGGGTTGTTCGGCTGTACCTCGTTCACGCCGCAATACTGGTCGCCGATGATCGCGCTACGCGACTGCATCGGTAGCTCCGCGATGGCATCGGCCGCCTTGCGCACGGTGACGATATCGAAGTGATCCACCCAGTAGCCGGTGGGCGCTTCCGGGACCACGTGCCAATAGTCGTGCGGCTGCAGGAACACCAGCTTGGGCTTCTGGCCCGGGGTGTACACCAGCCAGCTGCCCGGGGCATCCACCAGCGGCAGCCAGTGCTTGAAGTGCGGGTTCACCGTGAACGGGTAGTCCAGGTCATCCATGAACTTGGTGATCGGGCGGCCGGCCGGGACAACGAGGTGGTCGAAACCGCCGCGGGCGAGCGCGACATCGGTGCGTTCACGCAGGGTGGCAAGGTGCTGCGGATAGAGCGCGGCCAGCGCGTCGTTCATCGTGGATCTCCGGGGATTGTGGGGTGGGGCAACCACGTATGGTGCGCCTCCCGGCGCCACTAGCCAACCCTATAGACCGTGTAGGGGCTGGGTAGCCCTCAGGTGGCGGAGTAGACCACCGTGTAGTCGCTGGCCAGGTCGCCCAGGCGAAGGCGAAGGGCCATGGCGGCGTGGTTGCCCCCGCCGGTCAGCGAGCGCATGTGCACGCCGTGCAGGCTGATGGCGAAATGGCCCACCGCGAAGTCGTGGGTGGGGGAGGTCCAGTGGGTCAGCGGCGTCCAGGTCGAGCAGGCGGGGCAGGCAACGAAGGCCGAATCGGGCGAATCGCACCATACGGCCAGCGCCTCCTCGAGCGCTTCGCTGCCCTCGCCACCCGGGGAAAGCAGCTCGCGGCAGTGCGGGCAGCGGATGGTGAAGCTGCCGTCGTAGCGGCAGAAGATGCCGTTCTCCGGGCCACCATCCACCATCAGGGCGCGCTGGCCATCGTCAATCCAGTGGTGCCCGCTGGCATGCAGGCCAATGGCGAACACGCCCGTGTCGGCCATGAGCTGGTGGTCCACCACCTTGAATGGTGTGTCCATCCCGGGGTCCACCACCGGGGAAATCGTGCCGTCGCCGATGAGCTTCAGGTACAGGCTGGTGGCGGCTGCGGCGGCGTCGTCGCGCTCGAGCGTGGTATCAACAAGCAGGGTCGTCAGGTGGTTCATCGTGGCGATGGTGGCCCCTTGCGGCCATGGCGGTAAAGCGCCACCGATGGCCGCCGTTCAGTCGGCCGGCGGCCCGATCCACTCATCGATGGCGCGCACGTCATCCTCGCTGCCGGAAATGATGCGGTAGCCCGACCAGAACTGGCCGGCGGATGCCGCCGGTTCGTGCCACTGTTCCTGGATGCCGATCACCACCGCATGCTCCCGATGCTGGGCATCGGGCAGGTTAAACGTCACCTGGTGCACCGCGCCCGTGCGCGGCTCACGCGTGCCCAGCAGCATCATGCCGGTGGCCGAAAGGTTGCCCAGCTGGCCCAGCACCGCATCGTTCATCACATCGACCACGGGCATGGGCGACGTGGCGCGCTTGCGCGGGGCGCGGCGCTGTTCGAATTCGCTCTTCATGCGTGGCCTGCCATCCGTTCGTTCATGCGTTCGCGGCGCAGGGCCCGCGCGACGGCCTGCCACGCGCGATCGATAAGCGGCACACGTTCATCGCGCCATTCCCGCGCTTCGCCGGCGGACACCATGCGAGCGAGGCGGGTCAGGTCAATATCATCGGTGCGGGTGCCACGCTGGTTTACGAACAGGCAGCGCCCGGTGGCGGGCGAGAACCAGGCCAGTTTGCGGCGCACGACATCGCCATCGGCCTGTGTGAACTCGAACCAGGTGCCGAAGCGCAGGCTGGCAAAGCTGTCGTAGACGGCGCGCGCGGCGACATCCAGCGGCGTCGGCTCCACCGGTGCCACAGGTTCACCATGGGCGGTACCTTCGCCCAGGCGCGGGCGCTGCTTCAGGCGCATGGCCACGTCGGTCGCGGTTGGCGTGTCGTCGCTCTGGCGCTCCTGGGCAGGTTCGAACAGCCCGGCGGCCACCTGCGCCGCCTCGGATGGGTGCATGCCAAGATGTTCGAGGCCGCGTTCCACTTCCTGGCGCAGCTTCTGTTTGTCCGGAACCGGGCGGCGGCCGAGCAGCTGGTCGGTCACGCCCAGGCAATGCAGGTAAGCCTCACCGGTTTCACCGCCGCGCAGGATATGCAGGGCCAGTACGTCGGCCCAGGTGCGCTCCAGCAGGATGCGCAGCACGCCGCGCGGCGTGCTGCCAGCCACCATCCGCTCGCTCATGACGTCGCTGGCGCGCTGGCGGGCGCGTTCCAGCCGGTCACGGCCTTCCATGGCCTCGATCTGCCGGCGCTCGGCCACGTGGGCCTTGCGGGTCAACTGCGCGATCTGGGTTTCGATATCGGCGCGCCACGCCGGGTCGATCACCTGCGCTGCGCTCGCCTCCACCACCAGGCGCTCAAGGCGATCGAGCAGGGCGGTATCGGGGTCGCCTTCGGCGGGGTCCAGCCAGTGATGCGCGGCCTCGCTGACCGTGTTGAGCAGCTGGCGTGCGGGGTGTTCAGGCTGGTCGAAGAAGCCACGATCATTGACGGCGGCGCGCAGCATGGGCCATTGCAGGCCGCCGAGTACGCGGCGGCCCGCGCTGGCGGCGCCCATTTGCTGGCCCAGGTTCTGGAACAGCATGGCGGTGAGTTCCACCGTATCGCCTTGCTCGATGGTGAGCTCGGCCAGCGGGGAGCCAGCAGGCCGGCCGCGGTTGAGCTGGGCCAACAATTCATCGCGCAGGGCGCCGGCCGTGCGGATCTCGCGTTGCGCCGCATCGGTCACGTCGCTGACGTGGCCTTGCAGGGCGAGCAGCGCGGTTTGCAGTTCGTCATCGGAAGCCAGCCGCCCCGGGGCGAATCCGGCGCCACGGCCGGTCTGGGCGCGCTGGGACAGCAGCTGGCGCAGGCTTTCGAGCACGCCGATATTGCCTTCGGGTGTTGCGCCACCGGTCCCGCCGCCCGCGCCGGTGCCGGTACCGGCGCCCACGCCCGCCTCGCCGGTGCCGCCTTCGCCAGGTCGTGCGCGACGATCGCCAGCCGGTGCGCTGCTAACGCGCACGTTCGGGTAAACCCGGAAGCCCGGCAGGATGCCGCGCGTCCGGTAATGCTCGTTGAGGGCCCCATAAAACGCTTCGCTGTGGCCGAGCACGCGGGTATCCACGGCCTGGAACAGGATGAGCCTGTGGGGCGGGGTCAGCGGCATGTTTTCCATGGCCGCCTGCAATGCGGCGGTCAACGCGCGCGGGCCGGCGGGCAGTGCCTCGCCTTCCAGCGGGGGCGTGCCTGCCAATACCGCAAGGCGGTAACCCAACTCGAACAGGCTGCTGGCGCTGCGCGCCTCGGCGCGCGCGGCCATGCTGGCCAGCGCATCGCTCTGCTCCTGTTCTTCCGGATCCACAAGGCTCAGGCTTAGCCCCGCATAGTCGCTGGCCGCCGGGCGCCCCGTCGGTTCGCCCAGGTGGCGGAAGCGCTCGGAGAGGTGCGATGCGAAGCGGTTGCGGAAGGCGGGTCCTTCGCGCTGGACGATGCCGCGGCTCTCGAAGCAATCCTGCTGCTCCAGATGGTTACGGCTGCTTTCGGCCACGGCGAACATACGCTGGTCGAAATCCCGCAGGGCTTCGCGCAACGGCATATCCAGCCACGTAAGGCACAGCGACAGGCCCTGCTGCGCCTCGCGTTCGGCACGCGGCGAAAGGGCGACGGGATGCGGACCCGTCCGACCGAACGGCGGCGTGCCAGGATTCATGAGATAGGCCCCTCCCCGGCCTTGGCCGCAAGTTTAGACGGCCGTCTGCCCCCGGCGCCAGCGGGGGCGGGGAGGCATAAGACCTAAGGCGAACGGTGTAGGTATCAGCCTACGTGAACGGCCGATCAGGCCATGAAGGCTTCGATCACATCATTAAGGAAGCGCTGGCCCAGCGACGTGGTGCGCAGGGCGGCAGGGTCGCTATCGATCCAGCCGCGGCGGCGGCATTCGGCCAGGCGCGTCGCGATCGTTTCCAGCGGCAGGCCGGTGCGCTCGGCGAAGTCCGTGCTCGGCACCCCATCAATCAGGCGCAAGGCGTTGAGCATGTACTCGAAGGGCAGGTCATCGCCTGCCACCACGCTATCGCCCCCGATCCGCGCGGGGCCGCCTGCGGCCGAAAGGTAGGCTGCGGGCAGCCGCGATTTCCAGCGGCGGCGAACGCCTTCGGTGCCACTCACCTTGCCGTGGGCGCCGGCACCGATCCCCAGGTAATCGCCAAACCGCCAGTAATTCAGGTTATGCGCGCAACGGCGGCCGGGCTGGGCATAGGCCGAGACCTCGTACTGGCCATAGCCGCCCGCGGCCAGCCGGTCCTGGCAGGCTTCCTGGATGGCCCAGGCGGCATCGTCGTCGGGCAACGGTGGCGGGTTCGCGGCGAACGCCGTATTTGGCTCAAGGGTGAGCTGGTAGTGCGAGATATGCGTTGGCTTCAGCGCCATGGCCTTGTCGACATCATCCAGCGCACCAGCCAGGTCCTGCTCGGGCAGGGCATACATCAAGTCGATATTGATGTTGTCGATGCCGGCATCCTGGGCCTGGCGCACCGCGTCGGCCGCTTCGTGCGCCGAGTGGATGCGGCCCAGGCGGTGCAGCTTGTCGTTATCGAAGCTCTGCACGCCGAACGAAATGCGGTTCACCCCAGCGGCGAGGTAACCGTCGAACCGGCCGTGCTCCACGGTGCCCGGGTTCGTTTCCAGGGTCACTTCTGCGTTTGCCACGAAGGGCAGGCGTTGGCGCGCCCCATCGAGGAAACGGCCGATCAGTTCCGGGGTGAACAGGCTGGGGGTACCGCCGCCGAAAAATACCGTTTCAATGCGACGGCCCGCGATCGCCGCCTCGAAGTCGCGCAGGTCCGCGTCCATGTCCGCCAGCAAGGTATCCACGTACGTGGCGTACTCAGGCGTGCCACGCACGCCGTGCGAGTTGAAATCGCAGTACGGGCATTTGCGCACGCACCATGGCATGTGGACGTACAGGGACAGCGGCGGCGACAGCGTGCTCATGCAAGTTCGGCGAAGCGCGCCTTCAGCACGTCCAGCGCCTGGCCACGGTGGCTGAGGCGGTTTTTCAGGGCGGGCTCGATCTCGGCGGCGCCCAGGTCCGAGCCATCGGGCAGGAACAGCGGGTCGTAGCCGAAGCCACCCGCACCGCGCGGTGCCTTAAGAATGCGCCCGTGCCAGCGGCCTTCGGCGATCAGCGGCGCCGGATCATCCGCATGGCGCAGCAGCACCAGCACGGCGATGAAGTACGCCGTGCGCTTTTCCATCGGCACGCCATCTAGCTCCCGCAGGAGCTTGGCGTTGTTCGCGGCGCTATCGCCATGCACCCCGGAATAGCGCGCGGCGTACAAGCCGGGCGCGCCATCGAGCGCATCCACGCAGATGCCCGAGTCGTCGGCCAGCGCGGGCAGGCCGGTGGCACGCGCCGCGTGGCGCGCCTTGATCAGCGCGTTCTCGACAAAGGTGAGGCCGGTTTCATCGGCATCGCTCACGCCCAGCGACGTTTGCGGTACCAGTTGCACACCGGTGCCCACGAGCAGCTGTTCCAGTTCCACCACCTTGCCGGCGTTTCCCGAGGCCAGGACGATGCGCATCACAGGCCTTCCGAGAACGCGGGTGCGTAATTCACGCGGCCGGCATAACCCGCCAGGCCATCGATGGTGAGCGGCAGCACCTGGAAGGCGTTACCGCCTTCGAAGGCATCGTGCAGGTCGTGCGCCGAGGCCTTGGTGAACCCGAACTTGCCGTAATACGCCGGCGAGCCCAGCACGAACACGGCGCGCGCATCGGCCACGAAGCAGGCGCCAATACCTTCCTCTATCAGTGCATGGCCCACACCCTGGCGCTGGTGATCCGGGTGCACGGCGATGGGGGCGAGGCCAAGGGCCTTGCCGTCGTCACCGGTCTCGACCGTAAGCGGGGAGAACAGGACATGGCCGATCACGGCATCGTCTTCATCCACGGCAACCAGCGAGATCGTGGCATGGCCCGCCTCGACCAGGCGGCGCACGAGGTCACCCTCGTTGGGCCGGCCGAACGCCGCGTGGTGCACGGCGACGATCGCGTCCAGGTCTTCGGCGGTCGCCGCGCGGACGTCGGCGCTCACGGCGTGGACTCCAGCGCGGCACGCTGTGCCAGCACCAGCTCGTTGATGCCCTTGGTGGCCAGGTCGAGCAGCGCGTTCATCTCATCGCGGCGGAACGCATGGCCTTCGGCCGTGCCCTGCACCTCGATGAAGCCGCCACCGTCGTTCATCACCACGTTCATGTCGGTATCGCAGTTGGAATCTTCCGCGTAATCAAGATCCAGCACCGGCACGCCCTTGTAGACGCCCACCGAAACGGCGGCGATGGCGCCCATGATCGGGTCGCGCTTGATCGCGTTGCGCTTGAGCAGGGTGCCCACGGCATCGACCAGGGCCACATAGGCGCCGGTGATCGCGGCGGTACGGGTGCCGCCATCGGCCTGGATCACGTCGCAATCCAGGGTGATCACGCGTTCACCCAAGGCGGCGCGGTCCACGCAGGCACGCAGCGAGCGGCCGATCAGGCGCTGGATTTCCATGGTGCGGCCACCCTGGCCACCGCGCGCGGCTTCGCGCTGGGTGCGGTCGGTGGTGGCGCGGGGCAGCATGCCGTACTCGGCCGTGACCCAGCCCTCTCCCTTGCCGCGCAGCCACGGTGGCACGCGCTCTTCCACGGAGGCGGTGCACAGCACCTTGGTATCGCCAAAGCTTACGAGCACGGAGCCCTCGGCATGGCGGGTGTAGTGGCGCTCGATGGTGACGGGTCGCAGCTGGTCGGCAGCGCGGCCGCTCGGTCGGGAAAAGGTCATGGAAAGGCCTGGGTTGGGCGCGGGCGGTGGGTCAGTTTACCATTGCCACCTTTCCTTCACGCGCGAGCGAGCCCCCATGATCCGTAGCATGACCGCCTACGCCTCCGCCGAGAGCGCGGGCCCGTCCGGCACGCTCACCTGCGAGCTGCGCACTGTGAACCACCGGTACCTTGAGATCAGTCCCCGGCTGCCCGAGGACCTGCGCAGCTTTGAAAGCGCCCTGCGCGAGCGCATTGCCGGTCGCCTTTCCCGCGGCAAGGTGGATGTGACCGTGCGCCTGCGCACCGAGCAGGGCAGCGCCGAGGGCCTGCGCATCAATGGCCAGATCCTGTCCCGGCTCTCCGAGCTGGCCCTGGACCTGGAGCAGCGCTTTCCGCGGATGAACATCGAGTTCACCGAGCTGCTGCGTTTCCCGGGCGTGCTGCAGCAGCCCGAAGCCGATGCCGATGCCCTGCAGGCGGCGCTGCTCGATGTGGTCGACCGCGCGCTGGATGCGCTTTCCGATACGCGTGGCCGCGAAGGCACCAAGCTGGGCGAGATCCTGCGCGAGCGCCTGGATGGGATCGAGAAGATCGTTGGCGACGTGCGCGGCTGGCTGCCGGAAATCCGCACGGCGCTCCGCGCCCGCCTGGAAAACCGCCTGGCCGATGTGCGCCAGCCGGTAGAGCCGGGCCGCCTGGAGCAGGAGCTGGTCCTTCAGATCACCCGTATCGACGTGGATGAAGAACTCGACCGCCTCACCACCCACATCAGCGAAGCCCGCCGCGTGCTGGCGCTGAAGGAACCGGTGGGCCGCCGCCTCGATTTCCTCATGCAGGAATTCAACCGTGAGGCAAACACGCTCGGTTCGAAGTCGGTGGATTCGCGGACGACCAATGCCGCCGTTGAGCTCAAGGTGTTGATCGAGCAGATGCGCGAGCAGGTGCAAAATATCGAATAACAGGCAAGGGAGTTCCTGATGTCCCGCTACCACAGTGCAATCGTCGTGGCTGCAGCCATGGCGGCTATGTCCGCGATGGCGTCACCACAGGGTGATGATACGAAGCAAGCGGTGCTGACCCAGCAAGCGCTGGAGCGCACCGTTACCGCGTTGGATACCCGGTTCTTCGGCGCGTTCAATACGTGCGACCAGCCCGGCCAGCTCGACGAACACGCCGCAATGATCGATCCGAACCTCGAGTTCTATCACGACAACGGCGGCGTGACCTGGACCCGCAAGGAGTACATGGAGCGAACCCGCCAGAATGTATGCGGCCATTTCCGCCGCAAGCTGGTGCCCGGCACGTTGCAGGTTTATCCGATCAAGGATTTTGGCGCGATCGAAGAGGGCGAGCAGGATTTCTGCGACTTGAAGACCGATGAATGTTTCGGTGCGGCACACTTCATGCTCGTCTGGCGCCGGACGGCAAGTGGCTGGCAGGTCACGCGCGCGTTTAGTTATGGGCATCACGCGCTTGGGAAATAGCCGCGCCTGGCGTCAGCCCCCTCGAATGCGTTTGCCGACGATCCCATAAAGTGCCTCGGACAATGCGACCGGATCGGCATGGTCCGCGAGCAGGTGCACGTCCGCCTGCTCCGGCGGTTCGTAGGGTGAATCGATGCCAGTGAAGTTCTTGATGTCCCCCGCGCGGGCCTTCCTGTAGAGACCTTTCGTATCGCGGGCCTCGCACGCATCGAGCGAGGCATCGACGAACACCTCCAGGAATTCCCCTTCACCGAAGCGTTCGCGGGCGAACTGGCGTTCGTTGCGGAACGGTGATATGGCGCAGACCAACACGATGAGCCCGGCATCGGTCATAAGGTGGGCGACTTCGGCGAGGCGCCGGATGTTCTCCACGCGCGCCTCGGGCGTAAAGCCAAGGTCGCTGTTCAGGCCATGGCGGACGTTGTCGCCATCGAGCATGTACGTGTGGAAGCCGGCATCGGCGAGCCTGCGTTCCACCAGGTTGGCGATGGTGGACTTGCCGGAGCCGGAAAGGCCCGTCAGCCATATGCACAGCGGGCGCTGCCCCTTGGCGGCGGAACGCAGCTGTTTGTCCACATCCACCTTCTGCCAGTGCACGTTGGCCGAGCGGCGTAGGCCGAACTGGATCATGCCGCAGCCCACGGTCGCGTTCGTCGCGCGATCGATCAGGATGAAGCCGCCCAGGGTGCGGTTGGTATCGAACGGCTCGAACGCCAAAGGCGCATCGGTTTCCACGTTGCAGTACGCGATCTCGTTGAGTTCGAGTCGCGTGGCGGCCAGCGGCGCCTGCGTATCGACATCCACCTTGTGCTTGATGCTGGTGACGCGTGCATTGACGGTGCTTGTGCCCAGCTTCAGCAGGTAAGTGCGGTGGGGAAGAAGGGCGTCCTCGCCCATCCACACCACGTGGCATGCGAAATGCGATGAGACCTCGCAGGGTGCGTTGGCGGCAGCAAGGACATCACCGCGGGAGATGTCCAGCTCGCGGTCGATCGCGACCGTGACGGCCTGGCCGGCTTGCGCGGCCTGGGCAGGTTCACCGGCCACGCGGATGCCCGACACGCGCGCGGTGCGTGTGCCGGGAAGCAGCACGAGGTCGTCACCGATGGCGAGGGTGCCGCTGGCCACCGTTCCGGCGTAGCCACGTGACTGTGGCCCGGAGCGGCTTACCCACTGCACGGGCATGCGGAATGCGCAGGTCTCGGGGGTGGGTACGGGCGCGGACTCCAGAAGCCTGAGCAGCGGAGGCCCCAGGTACCACGGCATCCGCGATGACGATGATCCGATGTTGTCGCCGTCGATCGCCACGACCGGGAGCGCGTCGATCTGGGTGATGCCCAGGCTTTCCGCCAGGGGAAGGTAGGCCTCGACGATCGCGCCGTACGCGTCGGCCGAAAAATCCACCAGGTCCATCTTGTTCACGGCCAGGATGACCTGGCGGATCCCCATCAGGGCACACAGGTAGGTATGGCGCCGCGTTTGCTGCAGCAGTCCCTTGCGCGCATCGACGAGAAGCACGGCGAGATCGGCGGTGGAAGCACCGGTTGCCATGTTTCGCGTGTACTGCTCGTGCCCCGGGCAGTCGGCCACGATGAATCCGCGCTTCGGGGTATGGAAATAACGGTACGCCACGTCGATCGTGATGCCCTGCTGGCGCTCGGCGTCCAGTCCATCGGTCAGCAGCGCGAAATCGATGGCGCCACCAGGTACCGATCCGCTCACGGCGCTATCGCGCACAAGGGCAGCCAGCTGGTCATCGGGAACCATGCCGGCATCGAACAACAGGCGGCCGAGCAGGGTGCTCTTCCCGTCATCCACGCTACCGCAGGTGATGAAGCGAAGCAGTCCTCCCGGTGACTGCGTTGCGCCGTTCGCATCCGTCATCAGAAATAGCCTTCCTGTTTCTTGCGCTCCATCGACGCGGCGGGATCGTGGTCGATGATGCGGCCCTGGCGCTCCGACGTGCGCGATACCTGCATCTCGCTGATGATGTCGTCGAGGGTGGCTGCCGTTGACTCCATGGCGCCCGTTAGCGGGTAGTCGCCCAACGTGCGGAACCGGACCATCCGCTCGGTGACGACCTCGCCCTCGCGAAGGGTGAGGCGGTCGTCGTCCACCATGATCAAGGCGCCATCGCGTGCCACGGTGGGGCGCATGCGGGCGAAGTAAAGCGGCACCACGTCGATCCGTTCCCTGCGGATGTACTGCCACACATCCAGCTCGGTCCAGTTGGACAGTGGGAACACGCGAACGCTCTCTCCCTTATGGATCTGGGTGTTGTACAGGTTCCACAATTCGGGGCGCTGGTTGCGCGGATCCCAGCGGTGCTGCGCGGTCCGGAATGAAAACACCCGCTCCTTCGCCCGGGCCTTCTCCTCATCCCGCCGCGCGCCGCCCAGGGCGGCGTCGAAGCCGAGGGTGCCCAGCGCCTGCTTGAGCGCCTCGGTTTTCATGATGTCCGTATGTACCGTGGCACCGTGTGTCAGCGGTGAAATGCCCTGTCGCACGCCATCGTGGTTGATGTGGACGTGCATGTGCACATCGCCCTGCGCGGCCACCCGATCGCGGAACGCAATCATCTCAGCGAACTTCCACGTGGTATCGATATGGAGCAGCGGAATGGGCGGCGGCGCTGGCGAAAAGGCCTTACGCATCAGGTGGAGAAGGACCGTCGAATCCTTGCCGATCGAATAGAGCATCACCGGCCGCTGGAACGATGCCGCCACCTCGCGAATGATGTGGATGCCCTCAGCTTCCAGGGCGTCGAGTCGATCGGATCGGGCAGGAGCTATGTCGGGCATGCGAGGGACCGGCTCGGCTGGTGGCCGATCTTAGCACCCGCTCCCGGGAGCGCCATGGGCGGGCGCGATCGCCACGTGCCCCGGCGGCCGGCGCGGCGCAGCGTGCCGGAGGAGCAATTCTACCTACGCCCAGTGCGTAGATCTTCGCTTATCTACGGAGACCGGCCAGCGGAGCATAAGCGGCCCATCCCACAGGAACATCGCGGCGGCGGTGTCGAGGCGAAGCGTCATGGCAACGAAGGCGGCTAAGAGCGGGCGACCCAATATCCTCGTCATATGGGGCGATGACATCGGCTGGCAGAATGTCAGCGCGTACGGCATGGGGACCATGGGTTACACCACGCCCAACCTTGATCGCATTGGCCTGGAGGGTATCCGCTTTACCGACCATTACGGCCAGCCATCGTGCACCGCAGGGCGTGCGGCTTTCATTACCGGCCAGTACCCGATTCGCTCGGGCATGGTCACCGTCGGCCAGCCCGGCGATCCCCTGGGCCTGCAACCGCAGTCGCCGTGCCTGGCCGAGGTGCTGCTCGAGGCCGGCTACGCCACGGGGCACTTCGGCAAGAGCCACCTTGGCGACCGCAACGAGCACCTGCCCACCAACCATGGCTTCCAGGAGTTCTTTGGCAACCTCTACCACCTGAATGTCTCGGAGCAGGAAGAGCAGCGCGACTATCAACAGTTTGCGAAGGCCTATGCGGGCAGCGAGGCAGCATACGCAAAGAAGTTCGGCGCCCGCGGCGTGATCCATTCCGTCGCGACGGACAAGGACGACACCAAGGAAGATCCGCGGTTCGGTCGGATCGGCAAACAAAAGATCACCGATACCGGACGCCTGCACAAAGAGCGCATGGAAGACTTCGACGCGGCGGAAGTGATCCCGCGCGCGTTCGAATTCATGAAACATGCGAAGGGCGAGGACAAGCCGTTCTTCGTCTGGCTCAACACCAGCCGCATGCACCTCTATACGCGGCTCAATGACAAGTGGCGCTACGCGGCCGAAACCTTCACCTCCGAAGCTGACCTGCACGGCTCAGGCATGCTGCAGCACGATCACGATATCGGCCTGGTTCTGGACTTCCTCAAGGAGAACGGCCTGGAGGAGAACACCATCGTCTGGTACTCCACCGATAACGGGCCGGAGCACTCGTCGTGGCCGCACGGCGCGACCACACCGTTCCGGGGCGAGAAGATGACGACCTATGAAGGCGGCGTCCGCGTCATTTCCATGCTGCGCTGGCCGGGACAGATTCCGGCCGGCCAGATCCTCAACGGCATCCAGTGTCACCAGGACATGTTCACCGGCCTCGCGGTCGCTGCCGGTGTCACGGATGTCAACGAGAAAGTGAAGCGCGAGAAGAAGCAGTACATCGATGGTGTGGACAATGTCGATTACTGGACGGGCAAGGCGAAGAGGTCCCGGCGAAATCACATCTTCCACTACAACGAAAGCAAGCTCACCGCGATGCGCATGGGGCCATGGAAATGGCATTTCTCCCTCACCGAAGACTACTACGGCAATATTTCGGGGCGCAGCAAGCCGCTGGTGTTCAATATCCGCATGGATCCCTTCGAGTCATACGACAGCACGGATTCCTACGGCCATCTGCTGCAGAAGATCTCCTGGCAGACCGGTCCACTAGGCGAGTTGATGCAGGAGCATCTGAAGACCCTTGCGGAATTCCCGCCCGTGCAGGGTGGCAAATCGTTCGATATGTCGAATGTCGTGGAGCAATTCATGAGCCACGGGCACGACTAGGCCCCGAGCTGCCGCGCGTGATGCGCGCGCGTAACGGCAGCGACGGCCCACGGCATGTGTCCCAGGTCATGCCGTGGGCCGTCTGCCCATCCACGTCCCCGGAAGTGTTAGCTACGTCACCTTCCGGGAAATCCCCGTAGTTTTCGCAGGCGCGCGCAGCGTGCCTGTAAGCGCAGTGTCATCGACTCTCGCGAAATTAGATCGATTGAAACCGCTGCGAGAATGAAAAGATGCGATTTGCTCGTATGCCTTCCCGCGCCCCGGGAACGGCCCTGCTTGCCCTGGCGATCAGCCTGGCCCTCACCACGCCACACGCCCGGGCGGGTGACACGGAACCGGCAGCACATGCCGACACGATGGACGCGAGCACGCGTGCGGCACGCAAGAAGCCGGCTAACGAGACCACAACGCTGGATGGCGTAAGCGTCGCCGCAACCACGGCGGTGACCGACACGGAACTGGCGAAGAAAAGGAACGCTAGCGTCCTGGTCGATTCCATTGACCGGGACAGTATCCAGGTCCACGCCCAGGACGATTCGGTCGCCCAGCGGCTGCTGCTCGCACCAGGCATCAGCGTCACCCGCGACGAGGACCAGCCGCGCTATATCACCGTGCGCGGAATCGAATCCAACCTCAACAGCACGACGCTGGACGGGCTGACCATGGCGTCGGTGGGCGATGAGGGCGGTGGCGCCCGCTCGATCAACCTGCAGCTGATCCCCAGTGATATCGCCGATCGGATCGACGTCTACAAGACGTTCTCCGCCGAGCAGAACCCCGATGGCATCGGTGGCGCGATCAACCTGGTGAGTAACAGCGCGTTCGATTTCGCGAAGAACACGCTGCACGTGGATGCCAACGTGAACCACCATGATCTGGAGAACGATGGCGGCCACAATGCGCAGCCGAAGACCCGTTCGCTGTTCGGCGATGGCGTGAATGCGAAGTACTCCACCATCTTCGGTTCCGACGATGAGTTTGGTATCACCGTCTCGGCACGCCACCAGGAATACAACGCGAACCAGAACAAGCTGTTCCAGACCTCGCAGTATTTCTACAACGAGGCGGGTGCCAACATCTCCGGTCCCAACGTCGCCAGCGGCTGGAACGGCCTGGCCGCGCCGTACAACATCGCGTACTACGCGGATAACCGCCGGGTGAAGACCTACGGCGGTTCAGTGAAACTCGAATGGTGGCCGGCCAATGGCCCTGTGAAGGCGTCGCTCATGGCCTATGGCTACGGCATGGAAGAGCAGCGCACCGAGAACGGCTACGAATTCGATGCCGCCAAGTCGGTGTCAGGCCAGACCGCGACAGCGGGAAGCTCGCCGTTGCAGAGCCTCAACGTCATCTTCGGCAACAAGAACTGGGCCCGCAATAACCGCGGCCTCATCGGCAACGTGGAATGGCGCGAGGACGATTCGATCCTGCGCTTTACGGCCGGCTATACCCGCGACCGGGTGAACGTGGACCAGGCCAATATGAAGCTGACGGCCACGCCGAACGGCGATCCGACCATGTACTACGGTTCGGACAGCAAGGGCGAGATCTTCAACATGACCTCGCTGGCCGACCCCTCGATCATCACGAACTCACCGTACAAGGTCAGCAGCGCCAACCAGCAGCAGACCGAGGGCACCGCCGGCCTCGGCGACGTGCGCCTGGATTTTGCGAAGAACACCGATGCGGGCGCCCAGGGTTTTGGGTTGGCCGCCGGTGCCGAATACAAGCTGATGAACGTGGCCACCGACTACACCCAGCAGATCTACGCGACGGGTAGCACGCTCACGGGTGGCTTGTATAACCCCGGCTGGAACTACCCCAAGGCGCAATACTCGCTGCCGTTCTTCGATTTGCCGGCGTTCCTGGCCAACGGCGGCTGGTCCACCCTGCCGCTGAACCAGGCATCGTCGCTCTACAGCAGCCTGGCATCGGATTTTGGTTACAAGGAGAAGGTGAAGGACGCCTACGTTTCGCTGCATTACGCCACGTCAATGGTAGAAGCCGTGCTCGGCGTACGTTATGACGACACCACCTACGTGGCCGATACCCCGACGATCAGCAATGGCGTGGTGTCTGGCAAGACGAAGAACGACGGCAGCTATCACTACCCGCTTCCTTCGTTGAATGTGACCACGCACATCTCCGATGACACCAATGTGCGCGTCAGCCTGAGCCGCACGATCGGCCGGCCCGTGCCCTCGAACATCGCCCAGGCCGAGGTGGAAACGTGCGGTGACGACGCCGAGTGCACCATCTCTCGCGGTAACCCGGGCCTGAAGCCCGAGAAGTCCTTCAATATGGACGCCTCGATCGAGCACTACTTCAATGATGGCAACGCCTATGCTTCGCTCGCCTGGTTCAAGAAGAAGATTCAGTCCGATATCGTCAGCGTGAGCGATGAATCGACCGACACCCTTGGGCGCCTGGTCACGATCGTCACGCCCGAAAATGTCGACAAGTCGCAGGTGCAGGGCCTGGAATTGTCACTGGTGAGTCGCGACATGGCCTTCGTCGGCCAGAAGTTCGATGTGCTCTTCAACGCCACCCACATGGATGGCCAGATGAACTACACCAGCGCCAACGGCACGCGCACCCTCTACCAGCTACTGAACCAGCCGCGAAATATCGCGAACCTGGGCGTGACCTGGCAGGTGCCGGCGCTGCGCAGCCGCCTAACCGTCACCGAGAACTTCACCGATCGCTACCTGATTACCATCGGCGCCAGTCCGTGGCAGGATCGCGGCTTCCGCCAGCGCTACGTCACCGATGCCTCGTGGGATACCACGTTCGACGACCATTGGTCGGCATCGCTCAGCGCCGCCAACCTGTTCGGCAAGGATCAGTACGAAACCGTTGGCGACCACTACCAGTACATGCGCAACCTGAATAACTACGGCCGCACGTACTACCTCCACGTGAAGTACGACCTCAACTGACAGGGCTGCCGATGAACCTCTCACCCCGCCGTGCCCGTGGCCTCGCCGCCGCTATTGCCATGGCCATCACCCTTGCCGCCGGCCCCGCACTGGGCTGGGGCCACCGTGGCCACGCCGTGATTGATCGCACGGCGGTGGAGAGCCTGCCGGCCGATGGCCCGGTGTTCCTGCGCAACTACATCGGCCTGATTGAAGACTCGGCCACGCTGCCCGATGACTGGCGCGACGACGCCACGCCATTCTCGAAGATGGAAGAAGACCCGAACCACGGTTGGTTCCAGGAGCAGTTCGCCTTCATGAAGCCGATCCCGCGTTCGCGCTTCGAGTTCATCCTGGCGCTGGACAAGGAGCAGAAACGGCTGGCTGCCGAGCATTCGCCCGAGGCGGTGCGCACCAACGTGCGCTGGACCGGCACGCTGCCGTACGCGCTGGTCGAGGTGTATGGCCACCTCGTCACGGGCTTCCGTTCGTACCGCGAGCGCCAGGCCCACGGCGAGGACACCGCGCACATCGAGACCGCCTGCGCCATGTATGTCGCATGGATGGGTCACTACGTGGGCGATGGCGCGCAGCCGCTCCACGTCACCATCCATCACAACGGCTGGCAGGGTCCCGACCCGAAAGACTACACGCGCGACCCGAAGATCCACGGGCGCATGGAAAGCGGCTTCGTCGATGCCATCAACCTCACCGACCAGGACCTGCTCCGCCGCGTACCCGCGGTCAACCCGATCGATGGCGACGTGTTCGATGCGGTGCTCGCGTACCTGTCGAAATCCGGCGACAGCGTGGAGAAGGTGTACCAGCTGGACAAGCGCGGCGCGTGGACTGACCCGAAGGATACCGAAGCGCGTGCGCTCATCTACCAGCGCACCGCCGCCGGCGCCACGATGCTGCGCGACCTCGTTGTCCGTGCCTGGCGTGAAAGCGCGCTGCCGCGCGTAGCGCATGTGCCCGGCCCCACCGACAGCGCTAACCCGGCCTACAACCCGGAGACGGGCTCGGCACCGGCCGACAGGTCTCCGGCGTTGCGCTAGGCCGGCGCCTTGCCAATATCCAGCTTGCCCAGCGTGATCGTCACCTGGTTGATCTTGCCGGTGTAGGTGAAGGGCAGTGGGTAGGTGAAATCCACGGGCGAGCCGACATCCATGCCGATGTCGAGCCCTTCGCCCAGCGAGAACTGGATGGGGATGGAGCGTTCGATGCGGCGGGTGGCGAGGACCTTGCCACCCGCCTTGAGCGTGAACTCGCCGCCCTTGCCCATACCACCGCCGTCGTACGTGAATTCGACGGACAGCGTCGTGTGCCCGGCGGGTAGCGCCGTCTCGCCGGTGATCGTCGTGCGATCGATGCTGAGGAAGTTGTAGACGAACGTGGGTTTGCCATCGCGCAGGTACAGCCCGTAGCCGCCTTCCAGGCCGCCGTGAGTCACGATCATGCCGTTCGCATCCTTCGCCGGAACCTCGATATCGGCGGTGATCGTCCACGAGCGGTTGCACATGCGCGGGGACGCCGCATCCGGCAAGCCGATCGTGCCCGGGTAATACGTCATTTCCGTGCGGTGCCCGGTCAGGCTGGGGCGGCCCATCAGCTCGGCGTTCATGCGGATCGTCGCGCGCCAGTCGAGCGGCAGCACGCTGTACTTCGCGGCCTCTACCCACCACATGTCCTGCAACTGCCGCAGTTTCTCCGGGTGCTTCTGCGCCAGGTCGTTGGCCTGGGAGAAATCCTCATCAATGTTGTACAACTCCCACACCGCCTTGTCCGGGTCCCATGCCTGGCGGTTCGGGTCCCACGGCACGAACGACGGCGACGAGGCCATCCAGCCATCGTGGTACAGGCCGCGGTTGCAGCCCAGTTCGAAGTACTGCGTGCGGCGCGGCGCGGGGGCCTTTCCATCCTGCAGCGCGCTGGCGAAGCTCCTGCCTTCGATCGGCTTCTGCGCGATGCCGTTGAGAATGGTTGGCGCCGTAATCCCGCACAGCTCATACAACGTGGGCACGATATCGATCGTGTGCAGGAACTGGTCGCGAAGTGCGCCCTTCTCGCCGATCTTCGCCGGCCATGAAATGATCATGGGGTTTCGCGTCCCGCCGAAATGGCTGGCCACCTGCTTGGTCCACTGGAACGGCGTATTCATCGCGTGCGCCCATGCCGAGGGGAAGTGGTTGAAATGGCGTGGGCCGCCCAGTTCGTCGATGGCCTTGATGTTGTCTTCCCATTTTTCCGGGAAGCCATTGAAGAACATGTTCTCGCAAAGCGAGCCTTCGATGCCGCCTTCCGCACTGGATCCGTTATCGCCGGCAATGTAGATGATGAGGGTGTTGTCGGCGCCAGGCAGTGCCTTGCACGCATCAACCACGCGGCCCATCTCGGCGTCGCAGTGCGCGCCGTAGCCGGCGAACACTTCCATCATGCGCGCGTACAGCCGCTTCTGGTCGGAGTTGAGCGACTCCCACGCGGGCAGCCCCTTCGAACGCGTGGTGAGCTTCGTATCGGCCGGAACTACGCCGAGCTTCTTCTGCCGCTCCAGAGTCTTTTCGCGGTAGGCGTCCCAGCCGTCATCGAACTGCCCCTTGAACTTCTCGATCCATTCCTTTGGTGTGTGGTGCGGTGCGTGCGTGGCACCCGTCGCCACGTAAAGAAAGTACGGCTGGTCGGGTGCGATGCTCTTGGCCTGGCGTACCCACGAGATCGCCTTGTCGGCGATATCGGTGGTGAGGTGGTAATCGGGGTCGGTGGAAGCAGGGACCAGGTCGCGGTTCTGGTAGAGGATCGGGTTCCAGTGGTTCATGTCACCACCGTTGAACCCGTAGAAGTAATCAAAGCCCAGACCGTTGGCCCAGCGGTCGAATGGCCCGGCGGCACTGGTTTCCCATGTCGGCGTGTTGTGGTTCTTGCCGATCCATGCGGTCATGTAGCCGTTCTGGCGCAGCACTTCCCCCACGGTGCCGCAACTGCGCGGCAGGATGCAGGTGTAGCCGTCGTAGCCGGTGGCCAGTTCGGTGATGCCGGCGAACGCGGCGGAGTGGTGGTTGCGGCCGGTGATCAGCGCGGCACGCGTGGGGCTGCATAGCGCGGTGGTGTGGAACCGGTTGAAGCGCAGGCCCTCCTTCGCCAGCCGGTCCATCGTGGGTGAGGGAACGGCACCACCAAACGTACTGAACTGGCCGAACCCCGCGTCGTCAAGAAGGATAAGGAGGATGTTCGGAGCGCCCTCTGGTGCAGCCACCGGCTGGGGGAACTGGGCCGGGTCTGATTCAAGGTAGGTCCGGCCGACCTCGCCCGGGAAGTGGAAGTCCGGCCGCGGAAGAACATCGGGTGTGGGTTCGGGGGCAGCAGGCTTGAGGGCGGTTTTGCTGGCCATGGCGGCATCTCCGGGGAGGGGCAGGCTGGCAATGTGGCCCGGCACCGTACGGCCCGCGTCCGTAGGACCGCCTACGCCGACTCCGTAGATTTTCGGTGCACACATTGACGGCTCGCCCTGGCCACCGGAAAGTAGCGGCTCGCGGCAAGGGAGCCGCGCAGGGGGAAAACGTGGAAGACAAGATCTGGATTGGCCGGGGCGGGCAGAAGTACGGCCCGTACGAAGAGGCCGTGCTGCGCCGCTGGGTGCAGGAGGGCAAGGTCGAGCCCGATGTGCTGGCCTGGCGTACCGGTATGGCCGAGTGGGTGCCGCTGGCCACCTTGCTACCTGGCATGGATGTGCCGCCGCCGATGCCGCCGCCTTCCGCGGGGTGGGCGCCGCGAGGCTTCAGCGCACGCGAGGATGGCGGCTTCGCGCCGGATCCCCGCGCCACCTTCCAGACACCGCCCTCGTTGCACTGGTTCGTCGTGCTACTGCTCACCATGGTGACCGGTGGCATCTTCGGCTGGATCTGGATGTTCGTGCAGGCCAGCTGGGTGGGCAAGATCGATAAGCGCAGCAAGGCCATCGCACTTTTCATCCTGGCCCTGGTCAGCTACCTGATCGGCTTCTCGCTCACCACGCAGAAGACCCCGGCAGCCTCGCTGGCAGCATTGCTGATCATGCTCGGCGCCATCATCGTGATCTACGTCGGCATTTTTTCGATGGCCGATTCGATCAAGCGCGAGGCCGCCAGGCGTGGGCTCAACCTGCGCATTGGCGGCGTGACGCTGTTCTTCCTCAACATGTACTACCTGCAGGGCATCATGACCTGGCTGGCCCGGTGGAAAGAAACCGGGCAGACCGAGCCGGAGCCGCCCAAAGGCGTGGTCTGGTGCGTCATGATTCTGCCGGTCGTGGCGATCCTTGCTGCCATCGCTATCCCGGCCTACCAGAGCTACATCATCCGTACGGAAGTCATGCAGAGCGTGGTCGCAGCCGAGCCGGCCAAGGCGGCCGTGCTGAACTACTACAACAGCCACGGCCAGATGCCGCACGACAACGCGCAGGCAGGCATCAACGCGACGGCGGGCTCGCCATCGCGTTTCGTCTCCGGCGTCACGATCGAGGATGGGCGTATCGCAGTTGCCTTCAGCGGCGCCGCGCACCGTCAAATCAGTAGTGGTTCGCTCGTGTTCACCCCGGTCGTCGCGCAGGGCGAAATGCGCTTCAACTGCGCATCAGCGGACATTCCAGCGCAGTACCTACCGCAATTCTGCCGATGAGATGCACCATCACGCGGGCGAGTCTTGTGCCCGCGTGATGGCACCTTTGTGGTGGTAAACGGCCGCCATGCCACCTAGCGTGAGCCCGAGCGCGACGACGCCGCTCCAGCCAAACCGGCCCATCAACCAGCCACTGACGACCGTGCCGAGCGCACCGCCCAGGAACGTCGCCGTCATGTACAGGCTGTTGATGCGGCCTTGCGCCTTCGGATCCACGGCGAACGCGCGGGTCTGGTTCGACACCAGGCCGGCCTGCACGCCGATATCGAGCACGATCACGCCAGCCACCAGCAGCGCCAGCGAGCTGTTCGCGCCAGCGAGCAGGAGGTAGGCAAGCGCGACGATGCCGATGCTCGCGCCCACCACGTAGCGTGTGCCCTTGCGATCGGAGATGCGGCCGCCGAGCGACGCGGCGAACGCACCCGCGGCGCCGATGATGCCGAAACCACCCGCCCACGCACTGCCCAGGTGCCACGGGCCATTCGCGAGTAGCGCGGCCAGGTTCACCCAGAAGGCGTTGAAACATGCCCAGAGCAGGGCCTGCACCATCATCGATTCACGGATAGGGCGGTTATCGCGCATGAGCGGCCACAACGAAGCGAGCAGCCGGCCATAGCCGAGGTTGGTGGAAGGCACGCCTTTAGGCAGCATGGACAGCGCGACGATGCCCGAAGGAATCATCAGCGCCGCTTCGACCCCATACACCGCGCGCCACCCGTAGGCCTGGCCCACCGCACCGGCAAGGGTGCGGCCTACGAGGATCCCGACCATGATGCCACTGACCACCGTGCCGACATTGCGGCCGCGCTCGGCGGGCGGCGACATTGCGCCAGCAAAAGGCACCAGTTGCTGGGGAACACAGCTCACCATGCCGATGCCGAACGATACCGCGGCCAGTGCCCAGATATCCGGCACGAGCAGCGCCACAAGATCCAGCAGGAACGCGATCACGACCTGGGCGAGCACCAGCGTGCGCCGGTCGAAGCGATCGCCCAGCGGGAGCAGCAGCGCCAGGCCCGTGGAAAAGCCCAGCAGTGCCGCACCCGCCACGAGGTCCACCGCGGTCAGGCTGGCGTGGAAGCCGGTGGCGATCAACGGCAGGATCGGCTGCACGCAGTACAGGTTGGTGATCACCGCACCGGCGATCACCGCCATCATGAAAATCTTCCCGCGCGACGCGGTCGCCGCCGGGGCCATGGGTGCAACAGCTGGGGATGGGCCGCTCACGGCACGCTCCTGGGTAGGGATGCCGGGAAAGATAGGTACACGCGCCGAGTAAGATAATCTGGCAGGATCGGGAATCATCCTTCCAGAAATTGATAGGGCGCCATGAATCAGCTCGAAGCCATGGCCATCCTGGTGGCTGTCGTGGATGCGGGAAGCCTCTCCGCGGCGTCCCGGCAGCTCGGGTTACCGCTGGCGACCGTGAGCCGGAAGATCGGGGCCCTTGAAACCCACCTGCATACCCGGCTGCTCCACCGCACCACTCGCCAGCTCTCGCTTACCGAGGCTGGCGCCTCCTACGTGGCCGCCTGCCGGAAGATCCTTGAAGAAGTGGGCGAGGCGGAACGGGCCGCCATGGGTGAGTACGTGCAGCCGCGTGGCGAGCTCACCGTGACCGCGCCAGTGGTGTTCGGACGCCTGCATGTGGTGCCGGTCGTTGCTGAGTTTCTCGCCCAGTACCCGGAGATCGGTATCAACCTGGTACTCACCGACCGGGTGGTGCACCTCATGGAAGAGCCGGTGGACGCCGCGATCCGGATCGGCGACTTGCCCGATAGCAGCTTCATGGCGACCGGCGTGGGCACGGTACGCCGGGTGGTGTGTGGCAGCCCGGCGTATCTGAAAGCGCACGGCACGCCATCGGTCCCTGCAGACCTGAACGGGCATGAGTGCGTGAGTTTCGAAGTACTCGAGTCAAAGCGCGCGTGGGTCTTCGGTGCGGGGAAAGCCGAAGTGTCCGTCCCGGTGCCGTCGCGCCTGGCGGTCAACACGGCCGAGGCCGCGATCGATGCTGCCATGCTCGGCGTGGGATTGGTTCGGGTGCTGTCGTATCAGGTGGCCGGTCCGCTGGCCGAAGGTCGCCTCCATGTTGTCCTGGAGTCGTATGAGGCGGCATCCCTGCCGATTCATCTGGTGCACAAAGGACAAGCGCCGCTCCCGTTGAAGCTGCGCGCCTTCCTCGATTTCGCCGCGCCACGGTTGCGTGAGCGCTTGCCCGCTGGCACTTGACGCCAAAGCGGCCCGGCACGCTAGCATCGACGGTCCGTCAGGGGTTACCAAAGATGCATGGATTGAATCGCAAGGCGCTTGCGCTGCTTGTCATGTCGCTTGCCACCACAGGCGCACACGCTGGCGACGCCGAAAGCACGCGCTGGCAGCGCGAAGCCGCTGCCACTTCGATCACCCGCGACGACTGGGGTATCGCCCACATCCACGGCAAGACCGATGCGGATGCCGTGTTCGGCATGGCGTACGCGCAGGCCGAGGATGACTTCAACCGGGTGGAGACCAACTACCTCGTCTCATTGGGCCGGCTGGCCGAGGCGGAAGGTGAATCGGCGGTCTGGAAGGACCTGCGCCAGAAGCTGTTCATCGACGAGACCCAGCTCAGGGCAATGTACGGCCGCAGCCCTGCATGGCTGAAGGCCTTGATGGATAGCTGGGCCGATGGCCTGAACTATTACCTGGCGACGCACCCCGATACGCATCCACGCGTCATCACGCACTTCGAACCGTGGATGGCGCTGAGCTTCTCGGAAGGCAGCATCGGCGGCGATATTGAGCGCGTGAAAACATCGGATCTGCAGGCGTTCTACGGCAAGGACCCGGCGGGCGCGCTGGCCCAGTTCACCCCGCCGGGCAGCTGGTGGGAGCCGACCGGTTCCAACGGCATCGCCATCGCCCCCAAGCTCACCGCCGATGGCCACGCACTGCTGTTGATCAACCCGCACACGTCGTTCTTCTTTCGCTCCGAGTTGCAGATGTCGAGTGACCAGGGCCTGGATGCCTACGGCGCGGTGACCTGGGGGCAGTTTTTTATCTACCAGGGCTTCAATAAACACATCGGCTGGATGCACACCTCATCGGGCATCGATGTGGTGGATGAGTTCGCCGAAACGATCGTGAAGCAGGATGGCAAGCTTTCCTATCGCTATGGCAAGGAGCTTCGCCCGGTGACGACGCGCGACATCGTCGTGCGTGTGAAAGGGCAGGGCGATCGCCACTTCACCACCTATGCCACGCACCACGGCCCCATCGTGCGCACGCAAGGCGATAAGTGGATCGCTTTTGCACTAATGAACAAACCGCTGGAAGCCTTGCAGCAAAGCTGGCTGCGCACGAAGGCCAACGACTACGCCGCGTACATGAAAGTGGCCGAGCTGAAGGCGAACTCCTCGAACAACACGATCTACGCGGACGACAAGGGCAACATCGCGTACCTGCACCCGCAGTTCATCCCCAAGCGCGATGACCGCTTCGACTACACCAAGCCGGTGGATGGCAGCGACCCCGCGACCGACTGGCAGGGCCTGCTTCCCCTGGACAAGGCGCCGCGCCTGTTCAACCCGAACACCGGCTGGATCTTTAACACTAATAATTGGCCGTACTCCGCGGCGGGCCCGGATAGCCCGAAGCAGGCCGACTTCCCGAAATACATGGACTCGGTCGGTGAGAACCCGCGCGGCGTCCACGCGACGCGCGTGCTTACCGGCCAGCGTGACTTCACCCAGGCGTCGCTGCTCAGTGCCGCGTTCGATTCGTATCTGCCGGCGTTCGAGCGGCAGCTTCCCGTGCTGATCAAGGATTACGACGCGCTGCCGGCCGGCGATCCGCTGAAGGCAAAGCTGCGTGGCCCGGTTGGCTTGTTGCGTGCCTGGGATTACCGCTGGGGCATCACTTCCATGCCCACCACGCTGGCCGTGTTCTGGGGCGACATCCTCTGGGACAAGGTGAGTAAGGAAGATACCCAGGAAGGCCTGACCCTCTATGACGTGATGGCCGAGAAGGCGGGGCCGCAGGCACGCCTGCAGGCACTCGCCGATGCGGTCGATCGCCTGGAGAAGGATTTCGGCAGCTGGGGCGTGCCGTGGGGCGAGGTCAACCGCTACCAGCGTAACGACGATGCCATTGCCCAGGTGTTCGACGACGCGAAGCCAAGCCTCCCTGTACCGTTCACTTCATCACGTTGGGGTTCGCTGGCGTCGTTCGGTGCCCATCGCTGGCCCGGCACGAAGCGCTACTACGGTACGAGCGGTAATAGTTTTGTCGCGGTCGTGGAGTTCGGGCCGAAGGTCAGCGCGCGCGCGATCACGGCAGGCGGCGAAAGCGGCCACCCGGGTTCGAAGCATTTCAATGACGAAGCCGAGCGCTACACCACCGGCAACCTGCGCAAGGTGTATTTCTGGCCCGAAGATCTCGAAGGCCACGTCGAACGCCAGTACCACCCGGGTGACAAGGAACCCATGCCATGACCAACAAACGCCTCGCCCTTGCCGCCGGCCTGTCGTTCGCCGCCAGCATTGCCCTTGCCTTTACAGCGAACGCCGAAGACTTGCCGAAGCCTGCCGGGCACCCGGTGCTGCTGAAGGCCGATCGCGTCTTTGATGCACGCGACGAGCAGGCGCACACCGGCTGGGTCGTGCTCGTGCAAGGCGACAAGATCGCCGCCGTGGGACCGGAGGGCCAGGTTGCCGCGCCGGCCGGTACCGAGACGCTGTCCTTCCCGGGCATGACTCTGCTCCCGGGCCTGATCGATGCGCACTCGCACATCTTCCTGCACCCGTACAACGAAACGCTATGGAACGATCAGGTGTTGAAGGAGACACTCGCCTTCCGCACCGTGGAAGCGGTGAAGCACGCGCGCGATACGCTGATGGCCGGTTACACCGCGTTGCGTGATCTCGGCACTGAAGGCGCCGGGTACGCGGACGTGGATGTGCAGCGCGCGATCGACAAGGGGCTTATACCTGGCCCGCACCTGTTCGTTGCGACACGGGCCACGGTGGCCGCGCACTGCTACGGCCCCGGACCGCTCGGTTTCCGCGACGACATGGACCTGCCGCAGGGCGCCATCCCGGTGAGCGGTGTTGCGCAGATGGTGGACGCCGTGCGCGACCAGGCGGCGCATGGCGCGGACTGGATCAAGCTCTACGCCGATTATCACTGCGGCAAGGCGAAGGGTTCCTCGCCTACGCTGACGCAGGACGAATTGAACGCCGCCGTCGAAGTGGCGCATTCGCTCAACCTGCCGGTCGCCGTGCACTCGAGCACCGCCGAAGGCATGCGCCGTTCGGTCATGGCCGGCGTGGATACGATCGAGCATGGCTACGATGGAACGCCGGAAGTGTTCGCGCTGATGAAGAAACACAACGTCGCCTACATGCCTACGCTTGAGGCCAGCGCTGCCTATGCCGAGTACTTCGGCGGCTGGAAGCCGGGTGCGCCGCCGACCGAAGCGATGCAGACTTCCGCACAGGCGTTCAAGCGTGCCATGGATGCGGGCGTGACCATCGGCGCCGGCAGTGACGTGGGCGTGTTTACCCACGGCACCAACTACAAGGAGCTGGAGTGGATGGTGCGCGACGGGATGACGCCGTCCAAAGCCTTGTTGGCTGCCACCGCCGTCGACGCGAAGGTGCTTCGCCAGCAGGATCACATCGGCCAGCTCAAGGCCGGCCTCGATGCCGACATCATTGCCGTGCCGGGTGATCCGACGAAGGACATCTCGGTACTGTCGAACGTACCGTTCGTGATGAAAGGCGGCGCCATCTACAAGAAGCCGTAACCCTGATGTAGGAGCGCGCTTGCGCGCGATGGGTGCTTGCCGCGAGCCCCCATCGCGCGCAAGCGCGCTCCTACAGTGCAATTACCCTAACCGTTCGCCGGTCTGCAGTTCGCTCAGTTCCCACAACGCATCGGCCGCATCGGGGTCGATCGCATACGGGCGCACGCCGTGCAGATGGCGCAGATCGGCGGCTTCGACGGTAGCGTCGTCCAGGATCGGTGCGATGTCGCAGTCTTCCAGGTATTCACCGCCCTTGCCGTTGAGCATCGGGCTGGTGGCGGCCCACACGCTCGTCGCCGCGCCCTGCGGCACGCTCTTCATCCCGGCATTCAGATCGACCACCGGCTTGCCTTCGTCGTCGATCGCACCGAACTTGCGCATGTCGTCCACGCTCATGTAGCGGGCGAGGTCGGTCACGATGGCGCCAGGGTGTAGCGAGAACGAACGGATGCCGTCCGACTTGCCACGCTTGTCGGCGCCGATGGCGAACAGGATGTTTGCCGTCTTCGACTGCCCGTAGCTAAGCCACGGATCGTAGGCGCGGCGTTCGAAGTGCGGATCGTCGAACACCACGGGTGAGTAACGGTGCCCACGCGATGAAACAGAGATGACGCGGGCGCCTTTCGCGCGGCGCAGCGCAGGCCACAGCCGTACGGTTAGCTGGTAATGGCCCAGGTGGTTCGTGGCGAACTGGCGCTCATAGCCGCGCCCATCGCGTTCCAGCGGGCAGGCCATGACGCCGGCGTTGTTGATCAACAGGTGTAGCGCCTCCCCGCGGTCAAGCACTTGCTGGGCGAAGGCATCGATCGAAGCAGGATCGGCCAGGTCCATCGGCAATACATCGATATCGGCTTCACCTTCGAGAGCCTTGCGCGCCTTGGCCATGTCACGGGCCGGGACGATCACGCGGGCCCCGGCATCGCGCAGGGTGCGGGCGGTCTCGAGGCCCAGGCCGGCATAACCGCCGGTCACGATGGCGTGCTTGCCGGTCAGGTCGATGCCGGCGATCGCTTCGGCGGCCGTGGTGGCCGCGCCAAATCCAGAGGGGAGGGGGGATTGCATGGGGTGGCTCCTTGGTGGGTACCTAACCAAGGTACGGGCGCGTGGCCGGACGATGAATGCTTGAAAGTGCGCCATGCATGCGCCATCGTACTTAAATGAGCGATGACCCCATTACCTCCATCCTTCGCCTGGCCGAGATCGAGTCGGTCATGTCCGGCGGTTTTACGGCCGGCGGCGACTGGGCCGTGCGCTTTCCACCACCCGACAAGCTGAAGTTCTTCGCCGTGGCCCGGGGCCACTGTGTACTGCGGATCGATGGGGAGCCCGCGGATATCCGGCTTGCCGAGGGCGATGTCGTGCTCCTGGCCGCGCCGCGCGGCTTTGTCCTGGCCAGCGATGCCGACCTGCCGGCGCGTGATGCGCACGATTTCGAATGGCGCGGCCCTGAGCGCCTGGTTGCGATCAACGACGGCATGGATACCTTGCAGATTGGCGGCCATGTCCGCGTCCACCCCGCTTATGAACCGATGCTCGCGGCGGCGTTGCCTTCGTGGTTGCACGTCGGGGCGGGTGCTCCGGAGGCGGAGGCCATGCGTTGGCTCATCGATCGCATGGTCCGGGAGAGCCGCGACGATCTCCCCGGCGCCGGGCTTGCCCAGGCACAGCTTGCCCACCTGCTGTTCGTACAGATCCTCCGCACCCAGATGGCCTCGGGCGATGTGTTGCCCCCGGGCTGGCTGCGTGCCGTGGCCGATCCCCGCCTTGGGCCCGTGCTCCGCCAGATCCACGCCGATCTGGGCCGCAACTGGCGCCTGGAGGAGCTGGCGCGCGTGGCCGCCATGTCGCGCACGGTGTTCGCTGCGCACTTCCGGCGCGTCGCTGGCACGGCACCGTTGGCCTACCTCACCGAATGGCGCATGCGCCTCGCGTGCCAGCTCCTGCACCGCGGCGCCGTGCCGGTCGCGACGCTGGCGAGCAACCTGGGCTATGGCTCCGAGAGCGCCTTCAGCCATGCGTTCAAGCGCGTGGTCGGGATTTCCCCTGCGCGCTACGCTGCCGCCGCCTGACCCGTTCCGGCATACTCGCAGCGCAAGCACGCGGGGGCGGTCGCACGCCTCAGGGGAATCAGGGGAACGGACGATGGCTGAAGTACGCGCATCATGAGCGAAGAGAGCAAGATCTGGATCGGCCGCGATGGCCAGCGCTTCGGTCCGTATGACGAGGCCACGCTGCGCACGTGGATCAACGAAGGCAAGGTATCGGCGCTTTCGCTAGCCTGGCGCGACGGCATGGCCGAATGGCGGCCGTTGCACGAGATCCTGGGCATCGCGGTGCCGCCGCCCATGGTGGGGGGCGCCGCACCCGCATTACACAGTGACCTGCCTGCGCCGCCGGATCTGCACTGGGCCATCATCTTCGTCGTGGATCTGTTCGTCGGTGGCCTCATGGGCCTCGTCTGGCAGTTCGTGCAGGCTTCGTGGATCAAGAAGATCGATCCGGCGAGCCGGGCCACGATGTGGCTGGTGATCTCCGTCTGCCTGCTCCCGCTCACCTGGGTCGTCATGGTTGGGGTCATGCTCAACCAGTCGTACACCGCCTCGCGCCCCGACCTGGGTGCCGTGGCCGGTGTCATGGCGTATTTCGGCTTGTTCTTCGTGCTCGGCGTGGCGATGCTGGTGTGCCGTTACGTCGCCATGTTTTCGATGGCCCGTTCCATGCGCGAAAAGCTCCCCGCATACGGGCTGGTCCCGGAGATCGGCGGAGTCACCCTGTTCTTCTTTACCCACTACTACCTGCAGGCGCAGATGACCTGGGTGGCGCGCTGGCGCCGTACCGGGTTGGTCGCGCCACCGGCGCAAAAAGCCGTCTTCTGGGTCGTCTTTGGCGTGTGGGCCGGCCTGATGCTGCTGTTCCTCATGCTGGTGTGGGCGGCCATGTTCGCCAGCTACCACGCCGGCTAGCGCGGGGGCGGAACCCCGGCGAAAGGCGGTGGGGCCACGATTCCGGCTACAATCCCGCTTTGCGTTCCGGGAGCAGAGCCATGACCCCCCAACGAGATCCCCGCGGATGAGCGACGGCACCCTGTTCGTGGTGGCCGCGCCCTCGGGTGCCGGCAAGTCCACGCTGGTCAATGCGCTGCTCGAGCGCGAACCGCAGATCTCCTTGTCCATCTCGCACACCACGCGCCCGCCGCGCGTGGGCGAACAGTACGGCCGCCACTATTTCTTCGTGGAGCGGCCCGATTTCGAGCGCGAGATCGAGGATGGCATCTTCCTGGAGCACGCCGAGGTCCACGGCAACCTCTATGGCACCTCGCGCACGGTGGTTGAGGAGAAGCTCACTACCGGCGTGGATGTCCTGCTGGAAATCGACTGGCAGGGCGCCCGCCAGGTGCGCAAGGGCAAGGCCGATTGCGTCAGCGTGTTCATCCTGCCCCCGTCGCGCGTGGAACTTGAGCGCCGCCTGCGTGGTCGAGGATCGGACGCGCCCGATGTCATCGAGCGCCGCCTGTTCAATTCCCGCGAAGAGATCGCCCATGCGCACGAGTTCGACTACATCATCGTGAACGATCGCTTCGAGGATGCCCTGGCCGACCTGCAGGCGATCGTCCGCGCCGTGCGCCTGCGCTCGGCGTGGGCGGCCAAGCGCCACGAGGCCCTGATCGAGGAACTGCTCGCACCATGACCGACGACGCCATCGTCCGCGTACGCGGCCTGACCACGGTACTCAACGGCAAGACCATCTTCGACTCGCTGGATCTGGATATCCCGCGCGGCAAGGTCACGGCCATCATGGGCCCCAGCGGCACCGGCAAGACCACCCTGCTCAAGCACATCACTGGCCAGATGCGTGGCGATGCCGGCACGGTCGAGGTGAACGGCGAGAACGTGCCCACGCTCTCGCGCGAGAAGCTGTTCGAACTGCGTGAGCGCATCGGTTATCTGTTCCAGAATTCCGCGCTGCTCACCGATTTCGATGTGTTCGAGAACGTGGCGTTCCCGCTGCGCCAGCACACGAAGTTGCCTGAAGAGCTCATCCGCAACATCGTTCTGAACAAGCTGCAGGCCGTGGGCCTGCGTGGTGCCGCGCGGCTCATGCCTACCGAGCTTTCCGGTGGCATGGCTCGGCGTGTCGCACTGGCGCGCGCCATCGTGTTCGATCCGGCACTCATTCTTTACGACGAGCCGTTCGTCGGCCTCGACCCGATCGCACTGAACCAGGTATTGCTGCTTATCCGCACGCTCAACGAGACGCTGGGCATCACCAGCATCCTCGTCGCGCACGAGCTGGCCGCGGTGCAGAAAGTCGCCGACCACGTGTTCCTCATCGCCAACGGCAAGATCGTGGCGCAGGGCGCGCCCGATACGCTGGCCAACGATGGCTCGCCGTGGACGGCGCAGTTCTTCGGCGGCCAGGCCGATGGCCCGGTCCCGTTCCAGTACCCGGCGGGCGATTACGCCACGGCGCTGGGCTTTCCCGGAGGCAAGGCATGACAACCAGGGATGACAATGTCGTGATGCGCAGCCTGGCGCAGATCGGCGCCTGCGGGCTGTTCCTGCTCACGATCCTCGCGGCGATTCCGCGCAGCCTCAAGCACGGTCGCGAAACCATCCGTCAGATCTGGTTCGTGGGTGCGATGAGCCTCACCATCGTCATGACCTGCGGCCTGTTCGTCGGCATGGTGCTGGGCCTGCAGCTGTACGACGTACTCTCGATCTTCGGCGGCACCTCGGCCACGGGTACCGTGGTGGCCATCGCCATCTATCGTGAACTCGGCCCCGTGGTCACCGCGCTGCTGTTCGCAGGCCGCGCCGGCACCTCGGTCACCGCCGAGATTGGTCTCATGCGCGCCACCGACCAGCTCGATGCCATGGAGATGATGGCGGTCGATCCGATTGCCTACGTGGTCGCACCACGCTTCCTTGCCGGCGTGGTCGCACTGCCGCTGCTGGGTATCGTGTTCTGCGCCATGGGCGTGTTCGGCGGCCACCTGGTCGGCGTCACCTGGCTGGGCATCGATAACGGCACCTTCTGGTCCAACATGACTGCCGCGGTGGATGTCCACAAGGACATCATCGATGGCGTGCTGCTCAAGTCCATCGCCTTCGGCATCGTGGTCTCGCTGATCGCGGTGTTCCAGGGCTACACCACCCCGCCCACCAGCGAAGGCGTCGCGTACGCCACCACGCGCACGGTGGTCGCATCGTCCATTGCCATCCTGGCGCTGGATTTCGTCCTTACCTCGTTCCTGATCTGAAGGCACGGAGGCCCGCCATGAACGCAACCCTTTTCGCTTCTACTTCGAGGATCGTGCCGTGACCCAGAGACGTTCCTATGCCGTCGGCACCGGCCTGTTCATCGTGCTTGGTTTTGCCGCGCTGGCGTATCTCGCCACCCAGACCACCTCCGTCGCCAACCAGGGCGGCGGCGACACGTACAAGGTGGAAACCCGCTTCGCCAATGTCGGCCAGCTCAAGGTGCGCGCCCCGGTGAAGGTCGCCGGCGTCCGTGTCGGCTCCGTCCAGGCGATCGAGCTGGTGCCGGGCAAGGAAGAGGCCAAGGTTACCCTGGCCATCGACGATGCCCGCAAGGACATCCCGAGCGATTCCGTGGCCACGATCTACACCAGCGGCCTGCTGGGCGACCAGTACGTCGGCATCCAGTTCGGCCAGTCGAAAACCCCGGTGAAGGAGGGTGGCGAGATCGGGCTCACCCGTCCGGCGCAGCAGCTGGAAGAAATGCTCGGCAAGTTCTTCGGTGGCGGCAGCGCCCCGGATCGCCTGGGTGGAACCTTCCACGTCACGGGTGATTTCACCAACATCGGCGGCCTGCAGCCGGGCGCCGCGGTGAAAATGGCCGGTGTGCCCATCGGCAGCGTGGAATCGGTGGTGGTGAAGCCGGGTGCGGTCGAGGCCACCGTGACCCTTGCGATCGACAAGCGCTACTCCCAGATACCAGATGACTCGGCCGCGGCAGTGTTCACAAGCGGTTTGATCGGTAGCCAGTATGTTGCGATCCAGCCCGGCGGCTCGCCGTCGTTCCTGGCCGATGGCGATCAGCTCGTCCTGACGCAGTCGGCGCTCCAGCTGGAAGACCTGATCGGCAAGTTCCTCGTGAACGGCTCGCCGAGCGACAACAAATCCGGTGGCGCCCAGGGCGGCACCCAACCCGATACCTCCGGCAAGAAGTAAGACCGGAACCCAGGAGACATCGCATGTTGCGTCAGCTTTCCCTCGCCATTGCCCTTGCCGTTGGCACGGTCGCCGCTGCTCCCGTGTTTGCCCAGGATGCCGCGCCCGCCGCAGCCACCCAGGGCCAGGCGCCCCAGCAGGTCGTCCAGCAGATCTCCGATGACCTGGCCAAGGCCATCGAGGGCCACCAGGCGGAACTGAAGAACGACAAGGAGAAGCTGATCGCCGTTATCGACGATACCTTCCTGCCGCACTTCGATATCGATTACGCGTCCATCCTGGTGCTGGGCCAGAACGCCACCAAGGCCACGCCGCAGCAGCGCGAGCGCTTTGCCAAGGCCTTCTACAACTCGATCACCCACCGTTATGCCGAGGGCCTGCTCAACTACACCCGCGGCCGCGTGAAGGTGCTGCCGTTCTCTGGCGACCTCAACAACAAGCGTACGGTCGTGCGCACCCAGGTCATGCTGGATGACGGTAAGTCGGTGTCGGTCGATTACGCGTTCCGCAAGAGTGCCAGCGGCGACTGGAAGGCCTACGACGTGATCATCGAGGGCATCTCGTACATCACGAACTATCGCAACCAGGTGGATGCCGAGATCAAGAAGGAAGGCTTGGACAAGCTCACGACCGATCTCGAGAGCAAGGGCTCGGCGGCTATCGACGAGATGAAGCAGGATACTGCTGGCGGCAAGGCAGGCGCTGGCAAGTGAGCCAGCCGGCCAAGTACCAGCTGGCCGAAGCGCCGGGGATCCTTGCGATCTCCGGCGTGCTCACGTTTGCGACGGCGGCGTCGGCGCTCGAAACCGGCCGCGCCGCGCTCGGCCGCGGCAAGCCGGCCACGCTGGATCTGTCGGGCGTGACCGAGGCGGATAGCGCGGGACTGGCGACGGTGCTGGCGTTGCTGGCGCACGCGCGCCAGAACGGCACGGACATGAAGGTGGCGAACGCACCCACGGGCCTGGAGGCCCTGGCCCGCGTCTCCGGCGTCACCCCCTTCCTCTAACCCCGTACTGTAGGAGCGCGCTTGCGCGCGATCCCCGACTAAGAAAGCCCGGCTTCGTGCCGGGTTTTTTTTATGGTTGCTCGATAGGGCTCGCCTTCGGCTTCGCTCTGGGCGGGCTCGGCTTACGCCATCGCGGCTTACACTTGAGCCTTGAGGCAGCGAGCCTTCGGCGCCCACCCTCGCTGCTCAGACAGGTCTCCAGCGTTCGTAAAGGATGCCGCTCCGCGGCCATGTACCTATTAGGCCTACGGCCGCGAACCGGGTGCCGTGAGGGGCTTTTCGACGAGACATCCGTGTCTCGTCAAAAAGGAACGGCCATCCATGGCCGTC